>Ga0209812_10000187_pt1 | contig 58061 bp, 47 predicted proteins | sample JI71714BDNA_FD_187502 | JGI IMG/M metagenome (GOLD analysis project Ga0209812, IMG submission 187502) | Wastewater effluent complex algal communities from Wisconsin, to seasonally profile nutrient transformation and Carbon sequestration -... | ecosystem: Engineered > WWTP > Effluent > Algae...
GCGATGTCGCTGGCGGGGGGATCGGGCTGGTGCATCCTCAGCTACAATCGCCACACCAAGTCGCTGCACAATTACTGGGCCTTCGATCACATGCATGGTGCAGCCACCGGCACGCCGCTGATCGCGCTCGATATGTATGAGCACAGCTTTCACATGGATTACGGGGCGGCGGCAGCGAAGTATGTCGATGCCTTCATGGCCAACCTTGACTGGGAGGTGGTGGAGGCACGGTATCAGGCGGCGATGGCGTAGGAGGGCACGATGACAGAAGGACCCCAGCGGCACTGGGACCGGGTCTATTCCGACAAGGCACCCGGCGAGGTCAGCTGGTTCCAGAGCGAACCGCGCCCTTCACTCGCCGCGCTGGCACGCTTTGATGTGCCCCACACGGCCCCTTTCGTCGATATCGGAGGGGGCGCCTCCAATCTCGTTGATGCCCTGCTGGCGGGTGGATGGCGCGATGTGACGGTGGTCGATATTGCCGCCCCGGCTCTGGCGGCGGCACAGGCCCGGCTGGGAGAGGCGGCAGCGGGCGTCTGGGAGATCGCTGACATAACCCGCTGGAACCCGCCGCGCCGCTATGGGGTGTGGCATGACCGGGCCGTGTTCCACTTCCTCACAGAGCCGGAGCAGCGGGACGCCTATCGCCGTGCGCTGGTGGCCGGAACCGCGTCCGATGCGCTCGTCATCATCGCCACCTTTGCGCCTGATGGGCCAGAAAAATGCAGCGGCCTGCCGGTGCAGCGCCACGATGCGGCAAGCCTTGCCGCTGCACTCGGGAGTGCGCTCACATTGCTGGGCGACTGGCGCGAGGAACACCTCAGCCCGTGGGGCGCGGCGCAGAAATTCAGCTGGTGCGTGTTCCGGCGAGAGGAATAGGCCCCGTCGCAAGGCGCTCTGCCGGGACGCAGACTGCGCTTCTTTCGCTTCGGTCTTCCTGCGCAGCAGGTGTGCGCGCAAGCGACATCGCGGCCCCCACCAGAATCAGCGCCGGTCCATCCCCCAGCGCAGTCCGTGCGGCGAGCGGGAGCAGTTCGAGGCAGGTGGTGAAGATCCGTTCCTCCGGCAGGCTGGCGTTTTCGACCATCGCCACCGGCGTATCGCAAGCTAGGCCAGCGCGCTGCAATTCGCGGGCGACCAGCGGGGCTGCCGCTTTGCCCATGTAGATCGCCAGGGTCGCGGCAGGATCGGCGAGCGCGCTCCAATCGAGATCGAGCGGTTCGGTGCCGCGCGCATGGGCGGTTACGAAGGTCAGGCGCCGGGCCAGCCCGCGCAGGGTCAGCGACGTGCCAAGGCTGGCGGCCGCCGCGCTGGCGGCGGTCACACCGGGGCAGATGTGCGTCCGCACGCCTGCGGCCCGGCAGGCGGTGAGCTCTTCTGCTGCCCGCCCGAAGATGGCGGGATCGCCGCCCTTCAACCGCACTACCCGCTCACCCGCCAGCGCGGCGGCGACCAGCAGCGCGTCAATCGCCTCCTGCGGCTTGGAATGGCGGCCGGATCGCTTGCCCACCGGCACCCGGCGCACACCCTCCGGGATCAGATCGAGCACGCCGGGGCCGACCAGCGCATCGTAGAACACTACGCTTGCGGATGCGAACAGGCGCGCGGCCTTGACCGTCAGCAATTCGGGATCGCCCGGGCCTGCGCCCACCAGCCACACCTCGCCCGGGGCGATCATGCAGCGGTGTCCAGTGCGCATTCGCCCGCTGCGGCTTGCCGCCGCGGTGCCAGCACCGCTTCGCGCAGCAGGAACAGGCGCCCGCCATCGACCTTCAGCGGGATGGTCGGCGTGCAGCCGCGATCATCGCCCAGCGCCTCGCCCGTGCGCAGCGAGATGCGCCAGTTGTGCAGCGGGCAGGTGACGCTGTCGCCGTGCACCATCCCCTCGCTGAGGGGGCCGTGCTTGTGCGGGCATTTGTTGACCAGCGCGAAATACTCGCCCCGGCTGGTCAGGAACACCGCAATTTCCTCGCCCCCTGCCACCGGCAGCGTGCGGGCGCTGCCAGCCTTGATCTGGGTAACGGGGCCAATATCGAGCCACTGGCCCACGGTATCGCTGTTCATCGTGCATTCTCCAGAGCAAGCGGGCGGACTTCGGCAAGGTGCTGGTGCAGATCGTGATGCGCCCCGGCGGCGCGGCCTGCCCAGGGGTCAATCTGCCAGTATTTCTGCGACAGGCGGAACCGCGCGGCGAGCCTGCCGATCCGGTCAGGATCAGTGAACAGCTGCGCTTTCAGCCATTCCAGACCCTTGCGTTCAATCCACGGCGCCGTGCGTTCAAGATAATGCGCGTCTTCGCGGTAAAGCTGGATGAAGGCGAGGCAGTGCTCCATCGCCTCGGCCTCTGTTTCGACCTTGCAAAGAAGATCGGTGACCCGCACCTTGATGCCGCCATTGCCGCCGACGTGGAGTTCATAGCCGCTGTCGACGCAGACGATGCCGAAGTCCTTGATTGTCGCCTCGGCGCAATTGCGCGGGCAGCCGCTGACCGCGATCTTGAACTTGTGCGGCATGTAACTGCCCCAGGTGGCCTGTTCAATCTTCACGCCCAGCCCGGTGGAATCCTGCGTGCCGAAGCGGCACCATTCGTTGCCCACGCAGGTCTTCACCGTGCGCAGCGCCTTGCCATAGGCGTGGCCCGAGACCATGCCGGCCGCGTTGAGATCGGCCCAGACGGCGGGCAGATCCTCCTTCCTGATCCCGAAGATATCGAGCCGCTGCCCGCCGGTGACCTTGACCATCGGCGCGTTGTATTTCTCCACCACGTCGGCGATCGCCCGCAATTCGCGCGGGGACGTGATGCCGCCCCACATGCGCGGGACGACGGAATAAGTGCCGTCCTTCTGGATATTGGCGTGAAGCCTTTCGTTGACGAAGCGGCTGGTTTCGTCATCCTCATATTCGCCCGGCCAGGCGCACAGCAGATAGTAGTTGAGCGCCGGGCGGCATGATGCGCAGCCTTCGGGCGTATTCCAGTGCAGTTCCTGCATGACCTGCGGGATCAGCTTCAATTCGCGTTCCACGATCAGGCGGCGCACATCATCGTGGGTGAAGCTGGTGCAGCCGCACAGGGTTTTCGGCCCGGCCTCAACCTCGGCGCCAAGGGTCAGGGCGAGCAGGCTTTCGACGATGTTGGTGCACGAACCGCAGCTGGCCGAAGCCTTGCAGGTCGACCTGACGGCGGCAACGCTGTGCGCGCCTTCGTTGATGGCGCAGATGACGGCGCCCTTGGACACGCCGTTGCAGCCGCACACCTCGGCATCATTGGCGAGCGCAGCCACGGCAGCATGCGGATCGCCGCCCGCGCCGCCTGCGGCATAGGCCTGTCCGAAGATCAGCGACTGGCGGATCGCGGCGATATCCTCTTGCCGGCGCAGCAGATCGAAATACCAGTTGCCGTCGCCCGTATCGCCGTAAAGCACCGCGCCGATCAGGCGGTTATCGCGGATAACAAGGCGCTTGTAGATGCCGTGCGCGGCGTCACGCATGACGATATCCTCGCACCCCTCACCGCCCGAAAAATCCCCCGCCGAAAACACATCGATGCCCGATACCTTGAGCTTGGTGGAGGTGACCGACCCTTCATACCCGCTACCGCCCCCGCTGCCGGTGAGGTGATCGGCGAGCGCGCGGCACATCTCCCAGATCGGCGCGACGAGGCCGTAGCAGGCCCCGCGATGCTGCACGCATTCACCCACCGCAAGGATCGCAGGATCGGACGTCTGCATGTGGTCATCGACCACAATCCCGCGTTCGCAGGCCAGACCGGCGCTTTTGGCTAGCGCAGTGGCAGGCTTGATCCCGGCGGCCATCACCACCAGGTCGGCGCGGATGCGGGTGCCGTCTTCCAGCACGATGCCGGCGACCCGGCCCGCCGCGCCAAGGATCGCCTTGGTGTTGGCGCTGGTCAGGATGGTGTGCCCGCGCCGTTCCAGTTCCTGCCGCAGCAGCCAGCCGGCGGCTTCATCCAGCTGGCGCTCCATCAGGGTCGGCATCAGATGCACCACGGTGACCTGCATTCCGCGCAGGGCCAGGCCGTGCGCTGCCTCCAACCCTAGCAGCCCTCCGCCGATCACCACGGCAGCGTTGCTGCCTTCACCCGCGCACGCCGCGGCAGCGGCGATCATGCGGTCGACATCATCCAGATCCCGGAACGTTACCACACCGGCCAGATCACGCCCCGGCACCGGGATGATGAAGGGATCAGAGCCGGTGGCGATCAGCAGCGTGTCATACGGCAGGGCAAGACCCGAACGGGTGATGACCATGCGCGCTTCGCGGTCGATCCGTTCTGCCGGATCGCCGCTGATGAGCGCGATGGAGTTATCCGCATACCATTGCGGGCCGTTGATGATGATGTCGTCAAACGCCTTTTCGCCTGCCAGCACGGGGGACAGCATAATGCGGTTGTAATTGACCCGCGGTTCGGCCCCGATGATGGTGATATCGAACCGGCCGGGGGCGCGGGCCAGCACGTCTTCAACCGCACGGCACCCGGCCATGCCGTTGCCGATCACCACCAGCTTTTCGCGGCTGCTGGACGTATCGGGGAAGGGAAAAATCGCGTTCATGCGCTGTGATCCTGTGCCGACAACGCACGCAAAAAAGCCGCCAGGTCATCCAAGGGACCGGCGGCGCCATTGCCACGTTGATATGGGGAGAGAGTAAGGTCAGGCGCGTTCCTCCGTTGGAACGCTGACGATGTAGAAACTACCCGAGTTGCATCGGCTTGCCAACCTCCTTTTTGCATTGCAGCATGATCAGCGCATCAGTGCGATCACCAACGCTGCGGCCAGACCTGCGCTGACCACCTGCCACAGCACCACCGGATTGCGCATCAGCAGCGGGGCAGGCTGGGGGTGGGTGAGCGCGGTGTTGGGGACGCTGAGATCATGCACAAAGGCGCTGACCTCCTGATAACGCAGATGCGGTTCCACGTGCAGCGCATGGGCAAGCGCGGCGTCAATCCAGTCAGGCACGTCATCCCGATAAGTCGCCACCGGCACATACCGCAGGCGGCGCTGGCGCGACAGGGTATCAGCCGCGCCCGCGCGCGGGCCATAGGGCAGATGCCCGGTCAGCAGATAATAGGTCATCGCGGCGAGCGAATAGAGGTCGCTCTGCTCGCTGGCGGGCAGGCCGCGATAGAGTTCGGGCGCCGAAAATTGCAGTGTTCCGGCAAAGACATCCTCGCCTGCGTGCGGTGCGTGTTCTGCCAGCCCGTCGATCCGGGCCGATCCCAGATCGATGATGATCGCGGTGCCATCGGCATCGATCATCACATTGGCCGGCCGCAGATCGCGGTGGATGATCTGCCGCCGGTGCAGCGCATAGAGCCCGCGTGCCACCTGAGTAGTGATGGCGCGCACAGCGGCAATATCGGCGCGGGGGTGATCGCGCTGCCATTGTTCCAGCGTGATGCCATCGCAATAACCGCTGACGGCGTAGAGGAACCGGCGCGGGCGGGTGCGGGGCGGGGAGCCGAGCACATGCGGGCTTCGCACCCGGCCAAGCGCCCATTCCTCCAGCAACAGCTCGCTGCGTGCCTGCGGATCGCCCGCCCGCTCGGCCGATTGCCGCTTAATCGCCACTGCAGCGCCGGTGGCGGTATCGCGGGCGAGCCACACATGGCTGCGGCCGCCGATATGCAGCGGACGCAGCAGGGTATAGCCATCACAGCCCTGCCCGGCCTGCCATTCGGGCGGATCGGGCAGTTGGGCCTCGGCCGCGACCAGATCATCTGCCGCGCCCTGGCGAACGCTGTCCACCCGCACCAGTTGCACGGTGAGGTTGTCCTCGGCCCCCGCTGCCAGCGCGGCCTCGCACAGCTGGCAGGCGGCGGCGGTGAGATCGGGGTTGGCTTGCACCGCCTGCGCAATCTCCCGGTCCGTCAGGCCGTCGCCGATCCCGTCGGTCGCCATCAGCAGGATATCGCCGGGCTGGACCATGATGCAGCTGTGATCGATCTCGACATGGCGGCCCATGCCCAATGCGCGGGCAAGCAAATGCGCGCCGCCGCCGGCGGGCACGCGGTGCGCCTCGGTCAGGCGTTCCAGGCCGCCCGCGTTCACCCGCGCCGCAACGCCATCGCCAAGGTGCAGGATATGCGCGGCGGCATCGCGCAGGATCAGCGCGGTGAAGGTGGTGACGAGCCCCTCCGCCTCACGCGCGCGGTCACTGTCGGCAAAACCGCCGAGCGCGGCGTTCTGGCCGTGCATCCAGCTGTTGATCGCCGCAATCACCCGCTGGGCGCTGGTCCGGGGCGACCAGGCATCGGGCGTGGCGTAGTAATCGGTGAGGAAACTCGCCACCGCCGTCTCCGCCGCCTCACGCCCACGGCGGCTGGTGCTGATCCCGTCGGCCACCACAAAGGCCATGCCCTTGTTCGCCAGCAGATCGCCGTCGGGCAGGATGCAGCCGTAAAAGTCCTGATTGGCAGGCTTCGCCCCGGCGCAGGAATATTGCCCCACCGTCACGGTGAGCCGGTCGGGCGGCGCATTGCCTTGCGTCGCCCCCACAGGTTCAGCCCGCTCAGGCGGCAATCTTCAGTTCCGCCGCGTTGCGCTTGGGCGAGGTGCGGTAGTGGGTCGAATAGAGCATCAGCCCGGTGAACGTCAGCCCCCCGACCAGATTGCCCAGCACCACCGGCACTTCATTCCACAACAGGTAGTCGGCGATGGTGAATTCGCCGCCCAGCATCAGGCCGGTCGGGAACAGGAACATGTTCACGATCGAATGTTCGAACACCATGTAGAAGAACAGCATAATCGGCATCCACATTGCAATCACCTTGCCGCTGACCGTGCTCGACATGCTGGCGCCGACCACGCCGGTCGATACCATCCAGTTGCACATCACCGCGCGCACAAAGATCGTCAGCCACCCGGCCGCGCCATAGGCGGCATAGCCCAGCGTGCGCTTTTCGCCGGTGATCGCCATCGCTTGGCCGACCGGATCAACCTCGGCGGCAAAGCCATAGGTCCAGTAGATCGCCATCATCACCGCGGTGGTCAGCGCACCGGCAAAATTGCCGACGAACACCAGCCCCCAATTGCGCAGCACCCCGCTCCAGGTGCACCCCGGACGCTTGGCCCACACCGCCAGCGGGGCAAGCACGAACACGCCGGTGAGCAGGTCATAGCCGAGCAGATACAGCAGGCAGAACCCCACCGGAAACAGCACCGCGCCCGCCAGCGGCTGCCCGGTCTGGACATTGATCGTCACCGCAAATGCTGCCGCCAGCGCCAGAATTGCGCCTGCCATGAAGGCGCGGATCAGCGTGTCCTTGGTCGACATCATGATCTTGGATTCGCCGGATTCAATCAGCTTGGGCACGAATTCACTCGGGGCAAGATAGGCCATTAAGCGTCTCCTTGAGGTCAGAATGCGATTTCGGTCTGGAGCCAGAACTTGCGGGTATCGACGGCAAAGCCATCGGCCCGGTAGCTGGCAAAGCGAGCGAGGAAGGATGCGCGGCCCACGGCAAGGCCGGCGGACAGATCGATCTCGTCGCCGTAACGCTGGCTGCCGAAATCGCTGTCGAAGCGGTGGTAGACGGCGAGCAGATCGACTGTGCCGAGGCCTTTCACAGCAAACTTCTTGCCGGCGCGGGCGAAGGTGTCGGTCAGGCCCGCATCGGGCGTGCGCAGGAACAGATCGGCCCAGCCATTGAAAGCGAACAGCGTCGCCAGCGGCGTCTGAAATCCGGCGCGCCCGCCATCGCTGCCGAGCTGTTCGACCCCGGCCCCCAGCAAAAAATCGGCCCATGTCGCGCCCAGATCGCCTTGCAGATAGCGAGCGGTATAGCCGACCGGATTGCCGCCGGTGTCGGACTGGGTAGCCAGTGTCGCCTTGGCATTGAGCGTTACCGGGCCGACAGGCAGCCTGAAGGCGGCTTTCGCGCCGAAGGTATTGCTCGATGCGTTCAGCCGGGTGTCGAAATCGAGCAGATAGGCAAAGCCCGTCACCTCGCCCCTTGGCAGCTTGACCCCGGCGTTGAGGAACACAAGATCGCCGCTGAACCGGAAATTGGGGCTATCCGCGCCGAACACGGTCTGCACCGCGCTGGCATAGGTTGCATCGAGCCGGACCGGTCCGATCGCGGTCTGCCCGCGCACGGCATCATAGGTCTGTTCGTTCTGCCGCCACACGACATTGCCGACGAAGCGCGCATCATCGAGGATGATCCGCTGCCGGCCCAGCGTGACGCTGCTCGCGCCATCGCGCCAGGCGATCTGGGCGCGGTTGAGTTCGAGGTTCTCAGGGTCGGCCACCACCGAAAAGCCGGTGCGGCCATTGCCGGGGATGGTGTTGTTGAAATTGTCGGTCAGTTCGGTCGTGGCCTCGCCTTCGACCAACAGCGAAAACGCGCCGCTGGCCAGTTCGAACCCGGCCTGCACCCGGGCCGTCAGCGCGTCTGCCGGTTCCAGCGGCCTGTCTTCCTCGACCGTTTCGTAACGCACCTTCAGCGCAAGGATCGGATCCAGCGTCACGCCATCGGCAAGCGCAATCGGATCGCCGGGCGCAGCCAGCGCCGGGGCGTTGCAGCAAGCGGCTGTCAGGGCAAGCAAGCAGTGTGGGGATGCGCGCATGGATCACCTCTCTGGCTAAAGCCGGTGCCTGACCGGCCACGAGAGGCGAGCGCCGTTGCCCGCCGGATGCAGCATCGACAGGGGCCGATGCCAAAAATCAAAAAGCCGCCACGATGCACCTTTGTCAGGTGTGGATCGGGCGGCGTCGTTGCCGTAAATCGTTCAGAAATAACTGCCCGCGAGCACATCCGGCACTGGATTGCTCAGCAGCTTCGGGACAAAAGATAAGCCAGCCGGTGCCGCCGCGTAAAGCCTTATTTTGCAGCGCAGCATTTTTTCTGGTCAGGGCAAGGCGGCAAGATAGGCCTCGATCTGGTCGGGATCGAAGGTCAGCCCGTCGAAAAAGCGGTTGGCAGACAGCGTCAGCGTGCCTTGCTGCGCGCCGACCTGCGTCAACTGCGTTACGCTGCCTTCAACCTTGGAACTGGCATTGGGCAGATCATCGCCGGTATTGATCAGCGCGGCGCGGTAGACATCGGGCCGGAACACCCGCATCGCCCGCGCGGCGTCGGCCGAATCAAACGCCGTATGCCCCCAGCGCACCATCTGCGAAAAGAGCCACGCTGCCTGGCTCATCCACGGAAAATTGGCCGCCTCGCTGTGCTGGAACATCAGATCAGGCAAGTGCACCGGCGCAGCATCATGCGCCAGCACCAGCCGGTCCGATATCGCCCGCAGCACCAGCGCAGGGTCAGCATCAAGATAGGGCGCCGAGGCAAGGATGCGGGCGTTCTCGGCAAAATTGGCCGGGTCGATGAAGTGGCGGCCCGCCCGGCGCATCGCCCGGATCAGCGCAGCAAAGGCTTCGGCCTTTTCGGCCAGCACCGGCTCGCGCACCGCCAGCACCTTTTCCACCCCGCGCCGCCAGATCTGCGCCGTGGCGAGCACGATGGTGCCGACATCGCGTTCGACGCAAACCGAGCTCCACGGTTCGCCCACACAAGACCCGTCAATCTCCCCGCTCGCCAGCGCATCGGGGACGAATGGCGGGGCGATGGTGACGATCTCGACATCGTGATCAGGCCGGATGCCGCAGGCGGAGAGCCAGTAGCGCAGCTTGTAATTGTGGCTGGAGAAGCGGTGAACGACGCCAAACCGCAGCCGCCGCCCCTGCGCCCGCGCCGCCGCTGCTGCTTCGCGCAGCTGCGCGCCAACCGCTGCGGGATCGCCATAATCGCCCGGTGTCGCCACCTGTGCCGCCAGTGGTTTGCTCAAGGTGATCGCGTTGCCATTCAGCCCCAGCACAAACGGCGCAGCCAGCGGCTGCGCTGGCCGGCCCAGCCCCAGCGTGGTTGCAATCGCCAGCGGTGCGATCATGTGGGCGCCATCGGTATGGCCATAAAGCAGCCGGTCGAGCACGGTCGCCCAGCTCACATCGCGCACAAATGTCAGCGCCACGCCTTCGTCAGCGGCAAAGCCGTGTTCATGCGCCAGAATCGGCAGGCAGGCATCCACCAGCGGCAGGAACCCGATGGTCAGCTTGGCATCGGCCATGGTCAGTCCCCTTCCAGCAGATCATGCGCGGTGACGACCGCTTCGGCGATTTCGGCGATCCGCTTGTTCGAGGACATCGCCTTGCGCCGCAGTTCGGCATAGGCTTCCGGCTCGGTGATGCCGCGGCTGCGCATCAGGATGCGTTTGGCACGGTCGATATGATCGCGCTCGGCCAGCTTTCCCTGCGCGTCGGCCAGATCGGATTGCAGCCGGGCAAAGGCGTGGAACCGCTTGATGCACAGATCCAGCAGGGGCTTGATCCGGTGGCTGGCCAGCCCATCGACGACATAGGCCGAAACCCCGGCATCGATCGAGGCTGCGATCGAGGCATCGTCGCTTTCGTCGACGAACATCGCAATCGGGCGCGACAAGGCGCGGCTGACCGCGAAATATTCTTCCAGCACATCGCGCGAGGGGTTCCCGAGGTCGATCACAACCACATCAGGCGCGATCCGTTCAATGGCGGCGAGCAGTCCGTGCCGCTGGGTAAGGGTGAAGATTTCGGCATTTTCGAGCTGGCCAAGCCCTTCTTCGATGATCGAAGCGCGCATGGTGCTTTCATCGACGATGGCGATCCTCATGCGCGCTCTATCGCATCGCGTCCATCAGACGACAAGCGGCTTTGCGGCTCGCAACAACCAACCGTAAATAACAGTAATCGATAAGAGTTCCCATCTGCCTCAGAGGGCGCAAGACAGGCAATGGGGATACCATGGACAAGTTTCGTACCAACACCTCCCTGCTCGCCCTTGCTCTCGCCTTTGCGACAAAGCTGACGCAGGCAACCCGAGCACAGTCCGGCCCGGCAATGCGACGCAGAATTCACAATCCGGATCGTCCGGCCTATGTCAGGCTCATGCCGATGCATGAACCTTGCGGGGAAAGTCCTGACTTCGCCGAGCTGCGGACAGAGCGTCTCATGAAGCTGCTGATGGGCGCGGCGCGAACGGGCCTTACACTGACTTATGCCGAGGTCGCCAAGGCGCTCCAACTGCAACCGCCCTATACGATCCACCAGACCGCGCTCCTGATCGAACGATTGATGCGCAGCCAGTCCGCTCGGAGCGAACCGCAGCTTGCAAGTTTCGTGGTGTCGAAAGCGCGAGCCGGAATGCCCGCGCCCGGTTTCTTCGTTTTGGCAGCTGAGCTCGGGATCCATGACGGGGCGAACGAGGGACCCGAAGCACGCGCTTTCGTCGAAGCGGAACGCGCCCGATGTAGGGCGCAATTTTCCCCGCCCAATTAGCCTCAAGCGGGCGAATTACGTTTGGACTGGCACATCGGCGAATTTAATGCTGTGCGTCCACTCATGCCCTGCGGCTCAAGGATTGGATGGCTTGCTTTGCATGCCGGCACACGCGTTGTTGGCTGACGACGGTAATTGGCCTCTGTGCTTCAGACATACTATCAGGCAACTGCTGCGCCCCCATTAGGACGAAGTCTGTGCTGAAGGCCGCGAAACCGCAAGCCGGTTAGCGCATATCGTTTGCCCGCTGCTGAGTTAGTTTAGCACTTTTCAAAATTCGACTAACAACCAGTTCTAGATGCTGGCGATGTTATGGTGCCGCAACCCTGATGAGATGGCAACCGCCCTAGCACCGCCGATGGGCATCATCGAATAGCTACGACCTTGGTTTTGGCGGCATCCGCAACCGCCTTCCAGCTCTGGTCACTGGTCCATGCCGGAAGGCCGTCACGCTGCGCCAGCGCAAGGCAGAAGCGGTCGCCGAGCGATAGCCCGTGATCGGCAGTGACCGCCCGCAATCGCCCGGCCATTTGCGCCAAGGCCTTGTCGGTCGGCACAATCGTCATTGGCAGTGGGTCGAGCATCGCGTCGACCTCACGCTCGGGCATGCCAAGATGGATGAAGTGGGTGACCACCTCAGCGTAGTTGATCGTGCAGATCCGGGCGTCTGCTATCGCGGCGGCGACTTTGTCGGCGCCCTTCTCCCCTTTCAGCATGGCGATGAGGGCGGAGGCGTCCAGTACGATCTCGCTCACTCGCCGCTATCCTCGCGGCGCTTGGCGAGGAAAGCCTCTACCGACGCTTCTGGGTTTCCTTCAGTGTACTGCTTCGCCAATGCCTGAGCGCGGGCCACAGCCTGTGCCGCTGTTCGCAGAACCAGACCGTCCGGCGTCTCATCCAGATAGACCGCACCGCCGCCAACAAGCCCGAGCCGCTTTCGGATGTCAGCCGGGAGGCTCATCCGGCCATTGGGCGTGATGTTGACTTGGACTGTCATGCGGGCTCCGACTCCTGCTGAATTGGTCGAGGGCAACACTCTAGCCGGAGAGCCCCTGAAATTCAATAAAATGCAACCTCAGGCATAAGCCAGCAAAGTAGCCACATGGGCGCCTGCGTGGCATAGCTACCTCAATGCGTCTCAACGAGTGGTTGCTGCCCTCAGACGCACCCCTCTGCAACAGCAATGGAGCCTTGCTGCGGCTTGTCCGGAAGGGATCGCTCACCGGACACTTTCCAGGTGCCGGGGGTCAGACCTCCCTCCCCTCCGCAAATCCGGCTTGCCCGCTCTCTCATTAAGGTGGTACGCTTTATTTTCTCACACAGGGGCCTCATCCGTTACAAATGACCAACACCCTCATCGGATATGCCCGCTGCTCGACCGACAAGCAGGACCTCACGGCCCAACGCCGCGCACTCATCGAGCTCGGGGTGCCTGAGGACCGCATTTACACCGACCACGGCCTGACCGGCCGGAACCGTGATCGTCCCGGTCTTGCCCAGGCACTGGCGGCAGTGCGTGCCGGTGAGACGCTGGTCGTGCCGAAGCTGGATCGCCTCGCCCGATCGGTGCCGGACGCGCGGGCCATAGCCGATGAGCTGGAGAAGCGCGGCGTGAGCCTGGCGTTGGGCAAGCAGGTCTACGACCCAAACGACCCCATGGGCCGGATGTTCTTCAACATCCTCGCCACCTTCGCTGAATTCGAGAGTGACCTCATCCGCCTGCGCACTCGCGAGGGCATGAAGATCGCCCGCGACAAGGGGAAGCTGCGCGGCAAGCCGCCCAAGCTGTCCGACCTCCAGCAGCGCGAGCTGCTCAAGATGCACGCGACCGGCGAATACTCGATCAGCGACCTCGGCAAGCTGTTCAAGGTTTCCAGACCAACGGTGTACCGGACGATCCGGCGGAACAGCACCGATTAAAGCCCCCCTTCTGCTCCCTGGCCACGATTGAGAGTGAACTCAGAGTCGAGGTTCATCCCAGCTCATCTCTGTCCCACCCACCATCGTGGCCACGCATATCGGATTGATTGTCACAGTGGTCTCAGACCTAAAGGTCTCAAGTGGGCTGTCTATTGTTGGGGCCCCTCGCCCGCCTCCAGACGCAGTTTTGACGATCTGACCGAGAACATGCAGCGAACCATCGCGCTCAATGGCTTGCGCAGCTTGTGGCGCCATAGGAATTTTCAATCTAGAAGGCAGAATGGCTGTGGCATTCTCGAATTCGACATTCAACTCGTAGGAACGAATCCTGAGAACATTGACTGAAACTCCAAAAGCATTGGTTCCGACATATGTATCTCTTCCAAGTTCTCCGGATACGAGAGTTTTTCTGTTTACCAAGGGTCCGACGCTTAGAATCTGCCTATCAGCATCGTAGCTCAGTTCGCTTGGATCGATCTTGAATGATACGTTCGCAAATGCCGGATTTCTGGACGCCTTTCTTTGATTGAAATCAGAGGTGGACTCAAACTCACCCTTTTCAATCGGCTCTAAAGAGAAACCTCTCAGCCAATCCTCATTCGTCTGATTTCGGTCTAATTGTGCCTTCCACTCAGTACACGATGAAAAAGTGAGTGAAGATCGCGCCTGTCCAAACTCTATGATTGCGGGGGAATCCAGTGCGGGCAACGGCAATGGAACTTCACGTACCTTGAAATCACCGCCTGACGCGCACGTACTAGGGTCTACCGAATAACGCTTTGCTGAACCCGAGTGCATAGTCACTTCTATTATGAACACCCCGCCTGTGGCAAAGAATTTTGTGGATCCTTGGGCTTTACACAGTTGATCTGCGGCAAAGCCGACCTCGTTCGCAGCTGATCTTCCATCCGCCTTTTGAAGAACGAAGCGGAGATTTCTGCCCTCGGCGGCCACATCAAAGATGCCGGCACCATCCCGGAGTTCGATGGGAAGATTCGGCCTGAATACGCTCGCCAAAACCTCGGCGGGTGTACCGACGACCTCTCTGAGCGGCACCGAACCTGAAGGCGAACATCCGGCTTCGTTCAAAGCGAAGGGTAGGGTTTCTTCACGGAATTTTACGTCGAAGCGAACGATTGCACCCAGCCTCAGCATGTCCCGAAGCGGCTTGGCGTTACATGCGGCCTGAACGATTTCTCTGTTAACGGCATTGCGGAAAGCTGACGACTTGCCGGACGAAACCCAGAGCGAAATCTCAGATGGGCCTACAATAGTTGCCTGCCCCGCCAGATAGTTGCCCAACATGTAGGCTTTGGGTGCGCTCTCTACCGCTTTGCGAAGCTTTCTTGCATCTTGATCCTCTGCTGTCGCCGGCGTGATCAGCAGGGCGGAAAGGAGGGCCGAAAGTGCCGCTCGATTGAAGGTGAACATTTTTATCCCCACTGTCGGATCGTGGGTCGATCCTAGTCAGGGACCTAGAAGAAAGGCTTAACAGTCACTTGGTTCGCAATGGCATCGCCACGATGCGCTTAACCGAGCTCTCTGCGAGCGAGCCGAAAGACACGACGCCAATGATCAAGTCGTCACGATCTCCAACAGCTTGTTGTAGCTATCAGCTACCCCGTACCGGACGTTAGGCGTGGGGTTTTCCTCCGCCAGCTTGGCGAAGAACTTCTTGGCGCAGTCGATCTTCGCCCGCTCGAGGTCTCGAAGCGCGAGCGACGACATTGATCCCTTGGTTTCCGCCACGAAATAGATGTGTTTCACGGCACCTGCGCGAAACACAATTGCCCAATCGGGATTGTAGTCCCCCACAGGGGTCGGGATCAGGAAGCCGCGCGGCAGCTTCGCATAGACCTCAACCTCCGCGCTCGAATCAAGGTCCCCGACGAAGTCGCGTTCGACCCCGGAATCTGTGATGCAATAGTCGAAGACGTGGTTCTTGAGCCGCTCGGTCGCGCGGGAGAAATCCTGGCCGATCTCAGCTGCGGTGAAGATGTCGGCGTCATAGCGCTCATCGATCGGATCGTAGACGAGCTGCTCGATCAGGTGCCCAGCCTTCTGTTCCTTGATCAGCCGCGCCGCCTCAGAAATGAAGTGCTCAGGATTGGCGCGATACTGGTCGAAGATCGCAGGCTCGATGCCAGTGAGGATCTGAGCCACGGTCTGCCGCAGGAGGTCGGTTGCCTCTGATACTTTGCCCAACAGGTCATACTTCACTGCCGAGCGGGCCGACGCAGCCTGGACGGTTTCGTTGCGAGTGACGCTGAAACCAGTCCCACCCCGCAATTGCTCGTCGGTGACCTCGTCCGACTGTATCCCCGTCTGCACAGTATACTGCAGCTTGGTCACGCGCAGTTCGCTATCCAGGGCACTGATGCATTTCTGAATCAGCTCCGCCGTGTCGAACTCCACGCGGTAGATAGCCTTGCGGTTGATCCGGCTCCAGAGTTCCTGGAACGCACCCTTGTGAAAATTGTCGTTCAGCGGGTTGCGTTTGGGCTTCCGTCCGTCCTCAAACTTGGGAAGAGCTGCATCGCTGTAGACGCTGTCGATCAGGCTGAAGACCTCAGCCTGGTACGGGACCAGATCGTCATGCAGCACGGCCAGAGTGCCCTCAGCCTTCGCGGTATAATAGGTGTCCGTGATCTGATCTGCGTCGTCGATGTAGTCGTGCTTGATCAGGTAGCGGTGAATCTGCGTCGCCATCTGCTCGGTGACGGTCACGGGCCCTTCCGGCGTATGAAGCTGTTTGCCGACAAAGAAAGCCTGGTTGGCCTTGCGCGGCCGCGCGGAGAGGCTTTCGGCGATCTCCTTCTGAAGTCCGGCCACGAAGTCGGTATAGCTTTCGCTCGCGATTACCGAGAGAATATTGATGTCATGGACGGTCGCGGGATGGTCGAGCCTGTCGCCAAACCGGTCTACGGCCAGTCGGAGACCGCGCCCCACTTCTTGCCTGCGTGAAACCGTGTTTTCGCTGTGCTTGAGCATGCACATCACGAACACGTTCGGGTTGTCCCAGCCTTCCCTCAGCGCGGAATGGGAGAACAGGAACCTGACGGGTTCATCGAAGGAAAGCAGCCGCTCCTTGTTCTTCAGGATGAGATCATAAGCATCGCTATCATCGGAATCCGTTGACCGCGCGCCAACCTCGGGATCCTTCAACCGCTTCGTCTTCTTGTCGATCGAGAAATAGCCATCGTGTGTCTTGGCTACCGGAATCGCTTCGAGGTGCTTGCGCCAAGCAGCCTCATCGAGCGGAAGCTCAGCGAGCACAAGCGCAACAGCCTCGGCATATTCTTCCTCGAACATGCGGGCATACTCGCCGTTCTGATCGTCGCGGCTATAGTCACGGTACTTGGCCACCTCGTCGATGAAGAACAGCGACAAGACCTTGACCCCTTGGGCGAAGAGCTGGCGCTCCTTTTCGAGATGGGCGCGGATCGTTTCGCGGATCTGAATCCGGCGGATGTCCCGCTCCGATAGGTCGCCATAAGCCTCACCGGCCTTGAGCGTGACCCCGTTCGTGAATTCGACGGTATCGGCGGTGGCATCGATCTGAGACATGACAAAATCACGATACTGGTCGAGCCCACCTGACAGATCATAGAGGTCATCGCGGAACTTGAGCCGCTTCAGCCGGCGCTTGATCGTACCGGTGGTATCCTTGATCTCCATCTCGAGGCGGGCGAAAGGCCCGCCCTTCCCGCGGCCGACCGTCTCAATACCCTCGAGGTAGAGATAGGCCGTCGTGCCGGTCAGTCCCTTGAGCGCAATGCCCCGGACCTGGATCTTCTTCACCAGCTTCTGGTTGTAGGCGTCCAGCGCATCGAGCCGGTGGATCTTGGTGTGCTCGGTCCGGTGCGTTGCCGAATAACGCATGATGAACAGAGGGCGGAACTTGGGAAGCGCTTCGACCGTGGCCTTGCCTTCCATCTTTTGCGGCTCATCGAGGATCAGGATCGGCCGGTTGGCGGCGATCACATCGATCGGCTTGCGTGACTGGAAGTCATCGAGGGCGTCATAGATGCGGCGGTTATCCTTACCGCTAGCGTTGAAGGCCTGGATGTTCATGACCATCACGTTCAGTCCGGCATCGGACGAGAAGCTCTCGAGCTCGTGCAGGCGCTTCGAATTGTAGATGAAGAAGCGAGCCTTCTTCCCGTAGGTCTCGGTGAAGTGCTCTGCTGTGATCGAAAGCGACTTGGCGACACCTTCCCGGATGGCGATGCTCGGGACGATGATGATGAACTTCGACCAGCCATAGCGCCGGTTCAGCTCAAACATCGTCTTGATGTAGCAGTAGGTCTTACCGGTACCTGTCTCCATCTCGACATCGAGATGAAGGGGGGCGGCGGCGGCCATATTCTTCAGATACGCAGCTGGCGCGGGCACCGCCCTGCCCTTCGCATCCCGCGTCACAAAGCTGGTTAGGGATGGCGATTGAGGCAAGTTCTGGCGGCGCTGGACCGCGTTGATGTTCGTCAGCAACTGCGCGTCGGTGAGCGCGATATCCGGGTTGCGGAACCCTTCATCGTCAAACGCCTCTGCCTGGTTCCGCTTGCCCGGGTCGATCCTATAGGCCGGACCGACGCTGAAGGGCTGCCCTGCAAAGCAATCGACCACCGCGTCGACGGCCATAGTCTGGTAGGGCTGAACCTTGAATTTGAGCTTCATTTCAGCCCGCCCTCTTTCGTAAAATTCTTTCGTGGTTTCGTACTTTCATTCGTAGAATGTTCGACGTTTGTCCGCAGCTTCCACTGAGGCGCAGAACGTGGGCCATCATTGAAAATGATGCCCTTTTTTCTCAACCCTGAGAGCAAATTGCCGATCTTATCGTGCCTCTGCTTCGGGCTCAGAGCCTGCCCCAACTTGTCATCCAAGAGGCTGTCAATGTCCTTACGAGAGGCAACGCCAAACTTGTTCAAGAAGCTCAGCACCATCTCTTCGTAGTGGGCATCATTGAACGACCTTTGCTTGATATACTCCGCCTTGGTCGCCGTCGCGGCGGCAATCTTGCCAGAGACATAAATGTTTGGTCTGCGCCCTTCGATGAGCCCTTGGCGACGAAGGCGTCGGCGAGCGTCGTCAGTTATCTGAAGCTTCTTCTGCACTCGATCGAGGTTGACCACGTCCTCCAGATCGAGATCGGTCTGCTGCATCAGCAAACGGCTATAAGCAGGGTCGACGACCCGTCCGTGAATGGTCAGCCGAACGGCAGTCGGGTCACTCACATCAAAGTCGGGCAGCGGGAAGAAACGTCGCCGCTGCGCTTCATAAATTCGCTGGATTCCATAACCCATCTTATCGATCATATTCAGCTCGGCCATTGCCTGGACCAGCCAGTTATTGCGATAACGGCGCGGGGTGGAAAGGACGCCAGTAGCATAATCTGTCGGGGCGCCGTCGAAAAAGCCCCCCTCGCTCTCGAACGTCAGGCGGTCGGGATATTCAGTGACAATGATGCGGCCATTGCCCCTGTAGTCTTGGTGGGCGATGCAGTTATGCAGCGCCTCGAGCACAACCCTCTGATCATACTTTGAAACTTCGTGCGCCAACAGCTGATCTTGAGGCAGGATGCGGATCTGAACATTGCGAATGCGGGCATAGACAGCTGACGAGGCAAGCAGAAAGGGCGGATAGAAGTGCTCATAGGCCTCCTCTTCTCCTCGCAGGCTCCAGGTAATTTCGGCCGGGTGTGGACTAAGCCGCCACGCAGATTCCTTCTTACCGAGGAGCAGCAAAGCAGTTCGAGTGATGGCACCATTCTGCGTGACCTTGGCCCGGTCAAGGAACGTGCTGTCATTCCAGCCTGCTACCTGTGCAGGTGTGATGCGGCGAGCATGCTTTTCGATGAAGCGGTCACGAGCTGTCTTCAGGGCAACCGGATCGAGATCGTCGAAAGTCGCCCCTTCGACCACCTGTGCCGTCCAATCGGTCGCAATGGTCTGGTTGCGGATCTCGTCGAGCTTGTCCTGCGGCAGGGCGATCAGGCTCTCCCCTGCTCGACCATAGGCGTGGCCGCTCCAAGTGATTGGCATGCCCCGCGGCGCTGCCGGCACTTCGAACAGTATGACGCGGCCATCGTGATGCAGCAGCTCGTGGATGTCGCGGAAGGTGATGCTGCTCGTTCCGTCTAAGACCTGCTTCTTCGTGGCCTGCAGGTGCTCAGAACTTTCCTTGTAGGTTGTGCCCACCACCTGACGGGTTTTGTTATCGACCCCGAACACGATCCATGCGCGATCCTTGCCGCGCAGGTTCGCCTCATTGGCCAAGGCGGAGAGGTATTTGCCTAGGTCGCTCGCGGAAAAGCTGTCTTTGCCGCGCTTGAACTCCACCACCTCATCCTCCCAATTGGCGATGAGCTGGTCGAACAGAGTGGTGAGCGCGGCCGGATCCATCGTTTAGATGGCCTTCAGTTCGGTGCCCGGCGAGAGCTGGCGGAAAAGCTGCTCGGCGTTGATGCGATCGGCATCGCGGACGAAACTGGTGTCGCGGAACACGGCGCGCAGTGGAGCGCGGGCGGCGATTTCCTTCGCCAACTCATCGGTGACGCCGGTGTCGAAGCAGGCGATCAGGGCGTTGCCGTCTACGGAGTAAACCGTCTTGCCGTACAGGATTTCGCGGTTGATCGGCAGGGTCAGCTCCACACCCCAATCGAGCAGCACCTGAAAAAGCAGGTCCTCGCCGGTACGATCAGGCTTCACGCTGTCGACCTGCCCGAAAAGCTCGTCTTGGTGTACCTCATCGGGACGGTAGTAGACGTCGCTCATGTTTGAGCTGTCGACCTTGAACACACGGAAGCCAACGTCGCGGTTCCAGCCCATGTGGCATTCGCCTTGAACAATCTTCATCCCAGCACGCCGAATGCGCTCTTTGGAAATTTCGGTGATGACCCGATAGCCTGCTTTAAATCCGTCCGACTTCTCATCGGCGACTTCGGGAATTTGAACCATAACGAACTTCCGGTTGCCGCCATCCGTGCCATTTTGCTCCATCACCGCTTGAGCAGTGGTCGCAGAACCTGAGAAGAAATCGAGAACGATATCATTACCCGAACTGCCAATTGCAACTAAACGGGTAATCAAACCAACAGATTTTGGAAAGTCCATGACGGAGCTACCAAACAGGGACTTTACGGATGCCCGGCCATAATCGTTCGTGATCTCCTTGTCAGTCCAGACTGATTTTATCAGTGTTCTCGCCGTTTCCCCGTCTTCATTGAGAAGATAGTCTTTTCTGTAAATTCGCCACTCTGAACCAGTTTTTTCGGCAAGTAGCCGGTCTGCCTCTTTCGCAACCTTCTCTTTCCCCCAAGTCCAACACGTTTTCACGCCGTCGGGCGCATCGGGGAAAACTGGATCACAATAGACGTCGGACTGGGTTAGTGAAACGGAGCCGTCCCTAGGAGAGACATAAAGGGGGTAATAAAGCTTCGGCCTTGTAACGGGGTTAAACGCCTGATTCCTATTACGGAGCCCCAAAAGTCTATATGCACCTTTGTCGTCGGATCGATTATACTCCTCGACCATTCTGCCTTCCTTCTCGACACCCGAGATGGAGGAGAGCTCCATTGCGTCTTTTACAATAACTAGAATGGACTCATGCGTCTTAGCTACAAATCTATCGAGATGGCGACCCCGAGGGTTGAGCTGAACAGCCAACTGAGCAATAAAGTTTTCGCCTCCAAATATCTCAGAGCATATTTTCATCAAATTTTGAGCTTCATTATCATCAATAGAAATGAAAATTACACCATCACTTTTTAGAAGTCGGTGTGCAAGCTTCAAGCGTGAGTACATCATGCTAAGCCAGTCGGAATGGAACCGACCGTTACTCTGGCCATTTGCAACCAGTCGCGCTCCACCCTCGTCAACTTGATTGCTACGCTTCAAAAAATCTGAAGCACTCTCCGCGAAATCATCCTCATAAATGAAATCATTGCCCGTGTTGTATGGCGGGTCGATGTAAATCATCTTCACCTTGCCAAGGTAACTCTCTTGGAGAAGCTTCAAGGCATCGAGATTGTCGCCTTCGATGAACAGGTTCTGCGTCGTATCGAAGTCCACGCTCTCCTCGCGGCAGGGCCGCAGGGTCTTGGCGATCGGGGCATTAGCGGTGAGCAGCGCCTCGCGCTTGCCCGGCCAGTCGAGCCGATAACGCTCCTGGGGTCCCTCAACGATATGATCCGACAGCGTCTGGCGCAGCTGGTCGAAGTCGATAGCTAGCCGGATGTTGCCCTGCTCGTCGGCGGCCTCCGTCACGCAATCAGGGAATAGCGCGCGGATCTTGGCGATATTGTCCTGAGACAGGTCCGGGCTGTGCATCTTCATCTTGTCCATAGCCGGGATTCCTAGCGGCCATGGCGGCTTTTGTCGAACGGACAGCGACACTTGATTGGTGGTTTTGAAGGGGCCCGCCGACGAGCTTCTTCCTGAATGGATACAGGATCATGCGCCTCATACCATTTCTCAAAGATCAGCCTCGAAGTACCCCGAGCTTGGCCTTGGCCGAGCGAAGGGCTGCGTTGATCTCGACCTTTCGGTTGAACTGCTTTTCCCGCGCCAGTGCATTTTCCAGTCGCGTGACCTCTCGCTCGATCTGGGCCGCCTCTTCCGCGCGGGCCACGCGGGCTGCGATAGGTTCGTCATCGCTTTGCCTCGGTGGCAAAAGAGGCTCAATCAGCCGCGCATACAGCGAGGCCATGTCGAGGGCGGTCGGCAGAGCCTGGCGCGGCGTGTCTCCAGGCTGCCACGCCGTGAACGCATGCGTTGCGCTTACCCACTTGCCGGCCTCCGCCTGACTCGGGCGCTTCCAAGCCATGGCCATGCGGGAGCGCCCTGCATGGTGCAGCTCGAGGATCAATGGCCGTGGAATAGCCTTTTCGATCGCTGCGAGCACGGCCGGTTCGACGTCCGGCGTATGCAGGTCGATTGCAATGACGGCTATTTCCTCGACGTCCGTCGAGGGGCGCAGATTCAGCCGGTCAGAGCGCAGGACGTGGGTCCACTCCATCCGCTCGACCTGATCGACGAATTTGGCTTGCATGGCACGCGAAACCTGCGCGGCGCCGTATATCCGGCTCTTCGGGATTGCGCGGCCAAATGCAGTACGCGGTGGCCACGCATAGAGGGTCACGAGGCAGCTCCGGCCTCTGCCTGCTCTACAACAACGAAGGCGATCAGTTCAAAGTCCTCAAGACCGCGGATGGTGTGGGAGAGCGCAGTGGTGGCACCGGTCGAGAACAGGCTGTCGAGATCCCTCTCCTCCTTGGCGTCAATCATGGCGCGGATCGCGGCGTTGAGCAGCTGGGAGGGCTCGCTCATATCCTGTCCGTCGGCCGTTCGGGCATTGAAGGGCCGGAATGCCGGCGGAACCGGGGCTGTAAAGCCTTTCGCTGCAGTCCGCACCAGATCGAGCAGGCGTTTCACCTGGGTCTGATCGGCGATGACGCTGCCGTCATTGCCCATGTAGATCAGATAGTAGGGGTGCAGGCGGTTCTGCCGGTTGGCAGAAGCATCACCGCCCACAGCCTTCAGCGCAAAGATGATACCCGGCTCAAGCCCCTTGGCAGGTTCTGCCGGGACAACCGCATGTAGCCCCTTGGGTGTCGAAGCGAGATCCCCATGCTCTTTCACGTAGTTGAGCAGGTCCATGCGGAAATCGTTGAGTCCCAGGTCCGTGATCGAAATGCCAGTGCGGACATCTTCGAGCTCGATGACCTCTTCCTGCAGCCGGCGCAGCTGTTCGCGGCGGTAGGCCGTGTCGCTGGCCTTGGCGGTCAGCACATTGTCATCGCCGGTCGCAGTTACGTCGGCAATGATCATGCGGTTTTCCACGCGCTCCTTGAGCTTGATGTAATCGTCGAGCGTGATGTCGGGCCAGTAATTCGCCAGCTGGATCTGCGCGTTGGGCGAGCCGATGCGGTCGATCCGCCCGAACCGCTGGATGATCCGGACGGGGTTCCAGTGAATGTCGTAGTTCACCAGGAAATCGCAATCCTGCAGGTTCTGGCCCTCTGAGATGCAGTCGGTAGCGATCAGGATGTCGATCTCACCCGGCTCGTCGGGCATGATCGCTGCCTTCTCCTTGGAGCGCGGCGAGAACAGCGTCAGCAGTGTCTGAAAGTCGTACCCCTTCCCGAGCGTAGACTTGGGGGCGTCCGATCCGGTCACACGCCCGGTGTGGAGCCTGTGCTGCGCCAGCATCTCCGCCGCGATCTGGTCAAAAAGGTAATGCGCCGTGTCAGCGAAGGCGGTGAAGATGATCACCTTGCGATTGCCGGAATTGATTGGCCTCTCCAGCTTCTCGGCGATCAGGTTCTTCAGATGCTGAAGCTTCTTGTCGTGATCCGGCGTGATGCGGGTCATTTCGCCAAGAAGTGCGTCAATCAGGGCGAGATCAGTCTCAAGGTCATGAGCAAAGCCCGGCACGTCCATGTCAGCAAGATCGATCCGGACCTTCCCGCCGACCCTGAAAGCTCCGAAGCCCTCCAGCTCATCGTCTTCGGCCTCGAGCGTTTCGATGTCGTCAGCATAGTCGACGATCGAGCTGGTGGCGCGGCCCGAACGGTAGTCCTCAACCACGTCCAGCGTCTTGCGAATGTTGTCAGCCAATGAGCCCAAGGTTAGCCGGAACGCATGGATTGAGCTTTCAAGGCGCTTCAGCAGGTTGACAGTCATCAGGGCCTGAAGGCTCTTGTCGCGGTCGGCTTGCCGCAGCTTCCCGCCGCCGCTCGACACGTCGGTATCGTACAGCGCCTCATACTTGGCGAGGCGGCTCGGCAGAATGTAGCTGGTTGGCGCGTAAACCGACAGCTTGAGCAGCGTCAGTTGTGCAACAATCTCGTTGAGATCCATCGCGCCCGGCACATCGGTCAGCGGCGGCCGGAAGGACAACGGCTTCAGGCGCGCCGGGAAATGGCCAATGTCCGTCATGTCGTAGAAGGTGGTGATATGCTTGCGCGAGCGAGCGATCGTCACGCTGTCGAGCAACTCGAAGAAGTCAAAGTCGAGCTCTGTCAGGATCGTCTCCGCGGTCCTTTGCTCGGGCGGCAGTTTGGACCAGCGGTTGAACGCTGCCTGGGCTCGGCGGAAGATTTCCTCGACGCTTGCCGTGGTGTTCAGCTTCTCCGACAGCGTGTCGGAGTGGCCCTCATAGGCCAAGGCCAGCTGGTTGCGTAGGTCATTGAAGCGGTTGTTCACCGGTGTCGCAGATAGCATCAGCACCTTTGTTTTGACGCCCGCGCGGATGACTTGGTTCATCAGCTTCTGGTAGCGGGTCTCCTTCTCCTTGAACGCATCGTTGTTCCGGAAGTTGTGGGACTCGTCGATCACGACGAGATCGTAGTTGCCCCAGTTCACCCGGTTGAGCGGAATGCCGTTCGATGAGCCCGAGGTGCGGGACAAGTCCGTGTGGCACAGGACGTCATAATTGAACCGATCCCGGGCGAACGGATTGGTTTTCAGGTTGGTGTTATAGTTCAGCCAGTTATCGGTCAGCTTCTTGGGACACAGCACGAGGACCGAGCGGTTGCGCAGCTCATAGTACTTGATCACCGCCAGCGCGGTGAACGTCTTCCCCAAACCGACGCTGTCCGCGAGGATGCAGCCGTTGAAGGTCTCGAGCTTGTTGATGATCCCGGTTGCCGCATCACGCTGGTAGTTGAACAGCTTCTGCCAGACGAGGCTCTCCTGATAGCCCGTCCGGTCATTCGGCAGAACGTCCTCGTCGATATCCTCCAGGAACGCATGGAAGATATTGTAGAGCATGATGAAATAGACGCGCTCGGGGGAATTTTCCCGATATACCGAGGCGATGTGGTCGCAGATCGCCTCGGTGACGTCTTCCACCCGGGTTGGGTCGGACCAGATGGTCTCGAAGAGCTGAATGTAGCTCTGCGTGTGCATCGGCTCGTCGAAGCGGTTCACGAAATTGGAAACAGCATTGCCCTGCGCATAGCCCAGATCGACTGCCGTGAAGCCCGATAGTGGCATGTAAGCGACGCTGGCCGGCGCTCCGTCGACCGCAAGGAACTGCTGCATCGGGGCCGATGACGCATTGGACTTGAAGCGCGCCTTCTTCCGGATCCATTCAGCGCACTCGCGCGCGATCGCACGCTGGGTCAGCCGGTTACGGAGCTGGATCTCGAACTCCGACCCAGAGAGACCGGCTACCCTTTTGGATTTCGGGATGAAGAACTCGCGGCGCTCACGCGTTTTCCCGTCTGTCGCACGCTCGGCAGTGAACGTCTGCTCGGTGAACAGAAATTGCAGCTCCTCGATCTGCTGAAGCTCCTTGCGCAGAGCCTCGAACGCGAAAATGGAGAAGCTTGATGCGGCAATGCGGAGCCGCTGGCCGCGCTTGATGTCTCTCTTGAGCTCGTCCCCGAGCAACACGTTGATGTTATCAATGATTTGCACGGACGTCGGAATACCTCAGCTTCACAGGGACATAAACTACCAACTCAATTGATGGGACACGCTTGCAGTTCGCTATAGGCCCCCATACCGAACGTCATAGTTTAGTTCTCCGCCGCCCGTCTCTCAGCACATGCCGTTGCACTGGCAGCATACCAATCGGCGTACCGCCAGCCCCAAAGTCGGTGATTTTCGAGTTCGGGCACCAAGTATTCAAGCTCCGTCATGCCCCGGGCATCCCATGGCCGCATGAACACTGGCAACTTCTGCGGCAGCTCGGCCGGGTAGTGCGTCAGGATCCTCACATATTCACCTGTCTCAATTATTTGAAACGACAGGACAGTCCACTCATCCTCCTGCTTTTGGCGCAAAAACTGAAGTGCGATCCAACCTTGTACAAAAGGGCCTGCTTTTGCCGATGCCAACCCCTGATCGACGATAAGCTTCGGGGTCTGCGACTGCCTCCCCGAGTAAGTCGAATTGTCAGTGCAAGGGTGCTTCGGCCATGGTGGCCCGAGCTCATCAAAAAACACCCGGCTCCCAAAATTGTTCTGGTAGAAGAACACGGTCGCGCCGCAGACAGGGCAGTAAGCATTTGGAATGGTCGACTGAAAGTAAATATAGATAGATTGCCGGGCTTGCTCGCGCGGAACCATTCGGCGAGCGCCTCCAAGCTTTAGACACCAGCCACAAGTGCAATTCGGACGATGATTGTATCCTGGCAACTTCTCACTCCTGTGGGTGCTATCGTGCCAAAAACGGACCGTTCTGTGAAATTCAACGCCAATCTATGATAATGATTGTGGCCAGCATGGCTTGAGCGAGGTCTCGACCATCAGATAGCCTGCAACTAGCAACGACGCGGCCGTAGCTCAGCCCATCTGCCGAACACCGCATTGCTGGTGCACGCACGATAACATGACCAGTGTCGCGCTGGCCCCTCGGCCCGCCGAGTAGCCGGACCAATGCATCCCTTGCCGCAACTGCGGAGGCCGCTGGGCGTGGGTGTCCCCGAGAGCAAGTCCCGTCCATTTCGCGAGCTGCAATGCCGGCGATGCGGATCTTTGGCCCCTCCTTGCACCAGATAGGGCCATCCCCATCCCAGACGGCAACGGGTGTGCAGACAAAAGTTGCAGCCGAGGCGAGCGCGAGAAGTCCCATTGGTCGTGTCCTGTGTTCGCAGTGGTCAGCTTATGCCGCCTCGCGGCCTTGCTGATCGCGATTGTCGTTGTCAGGTTGTGCCTTTCGAGATGCTCCCATGGAAAGAAACGCGCACAAGCGCTCCTCATCCTTTGCCATCCTGTATTTCGGGTCTTGGGTGAGGTCAGACCGTATGGCGTCAAGCTTAGCCCTCAGCTTTCCCGTACTATCGGCGCTATACAAGGCGTCCCTCGTCCCAAACCTGCGAAGCATATGGCCAAAGGCGAGCAGCAATTCCGGGTGCTGATGAATGAGATGATGGCCTAGCTCGGCGAAGCTCTTGTATCGGAACCCCACCGGCTTCCCTGCCCTTGCACTCTCGATCAGATGGACGATGCGAGTGGCTGTCTGCAGATCAGGGTACTCCCCGTCGAGGCCGTATCCGATAGAACGCAGGCGATCATTAAGGACCAACCATGTCTTGTGTCGAGGCAGGTAGTCGTCATCGCACGAGCCATCGAGAACGAACCGAAGGACTTGCTCGCGCAGCTCATTCTCCTGGTCTTCCCGGGCCTGCCTTGCGGCGGCCTCGGCGGCTGCGATCCTTTCCACGCGGGCTGCCCTGAGTTCTTCGCGGAGCCTTGCGGCCTCCTGCGCATAGTCGAATGCTACAATGAGCTGGCGGTTCACATCGACCGTGATCTCATCCCACCGAACCATTCGCTCGACCCACTCATCAACGATCTTATCGCCCTGAATGACCGGCTTGCGGTACCAGCATGTCATGATGAAGGTTCCTGCCGCCTCGGACGCCGCAGCCGTGCTTTCATCGACAACAAAAACGTTGGAGTTGTTCCCGAACAGGATGTCGTCATCGGTCATGCGGCGATAGCTCGGGTGGAAGAACGGCATTACCCAGACGAGCGCTGCCCGCTCTAGCCGATAGAACTCCTTCCGGCTGAGCACGACGTCCATGAAGGTGGTGCTCAGTTGCACTTCGAAGGCGAGCCTCGTGGAACCCGCGCGCGCCGAAACGTCCGGTCGGCGCAGCCCGCTCAGGCCCTCGCTCGCTTTCCAAGTTCGTTCTGGTGCCACATCCTTGAATCGCGGGTCGGCCGCGAGGCTTCGGAGAAGCAGTTCCTTGATCCGCTTGTGCACCGCGCTCTCTTGGGCGCCGCGGTACTTCATGGCCCTGATATCGGCTTCGCTAAGATCCGTCCGCGTGACAGCCGGACACGAGCCATCTTCATGGCGATGCCGAAAGAAGAACCGCTTGGTCGTGCTGCAAGCCAAATAGACCGGAACACCGCACGTCGCACAGACCAAGCGTGCTTCGCCACGTTTGACGAGCGCCTTGAGTCTCTGGCGTAGCAGAATTGCACGCTCGTACCGGAATGCCCGGATCAGGCGACGGACATTGAGCACGTGGCCAGTTCTCGGGTTCCTGACAGCGTCAATCTCGGGCTTTGTCACCGCCGATGCCCATGCCAGCGGATCGACAGTCGTGTTTCCAACCATGGTCATCTCCTTTCCTTGAGGAAGCAGCCTTCCCTCGCCCGGGAAGGCTAACAGCGTTCCAGTCGAGCTCCCGCTCGATTGAGCCCCCAGCGCCGCTCGACGTAGAATTCGAGGGCCCTGCGGACTTCGAAGCTCAGAACTTCCTGCGTGAACCCATACTCGAGCCTAACTGCGGCCTGCTGCTCTGCAGTCAGACTGCTCAGGGGCCGAAGCCGGATTTCTACCAGCTCTTCCCAGTCAGTATCGCGCGGAAGGTCCTCAGCCATCGGTGCCATTGAAAATGTGCTCTCAGGCAGAACCCGGATAGGAACATAGTCGCGCCATTCGCGGTGGTGAAAGCTCCAGGCCCGAACGTGGAGGCGCTCCCCGTCGGAGGCAAAATGCGCAGGCGCAATCCATTGGTTCTGCCGCAGCCCACTCGACATTGACACGTAGCCGATCTCGATTTTCTGCCGCTGCTCGATTGCCTGCCAGAGGCGCCGCATCACGAATGGGGGGCACTGCCGAACAGGCGAAGGCAGAACGGAAAAGTCCTCTGCTGTGAATTGTCCGACAAACTCATCCGGTGAGCCTGCATCCTCGACAAATGGCAGGCCGCGATGGTGGAGGTCAGCGACGTAACACTTTCGCACCGTGTCGTAGCGCGGCTTCGGCTCTGCAACCCGCTCGAGATACTCCCTCAGATCAATTGCCGCCTGAGGAGACGATATGCCGAAACGCTCGATCAGGTCCTTGCGGTTCACCTGACCGCGCCACGTGAGACACCGGTCGAGATAGACTAGGCGGGCAAGCATTGCAGGCTTGAGGGCAGGATCGTCCATGCCCGAAGCCTACTTGACGGCTCCCACCTCGTCTATATAAATTTTATATGCACTTGGATTCGAGGACAGTTTAATGCGCATCGTACACACCAGCGACTGGCATCTGGGTCGCCAATTCCATGGCCTGTCCCTTGATGATGACCACGACCATATCCTCGTCCAGATCCTTGCAATCATCGATGATCATCGGCCTGACGTCGTGATCATTGCTGGCGACATTTTTGATCGGACTAATCCTCCCCAAAGCGCGATCACCCGCCTCTCGCAGTTTCTGACCACGGTTCGCGCAACCTCCGACGCTGCGATCGTCATCATTGCAGGCAACCACGATTCCGCGGCGCAAATCGGTGCGATGGGCGTGCTTGCAGATGGCGGTGCGGCGATTGTGCGCGGACCACTTGATGAAGATGAGCGTCCTCTCGTGATTGCCGACGACCATGGACCGGTGGCCATTTCAGCCCTGCCTTTTGCCTTCGAATATGCCGCGCGCCTGTGCTTCGAAGACGACGCCATCGCCTGCCCTGCGGACGTCATCCGGGCCCAGCTTGCCAGCGCTCGCAAGCACGTTGCCGAGGAAATGCGATGGGTTGTCGTCGCCCACGCCTTTGTCGACGGCGCCGCCACCAGCGAAAGCGAGCGCCCCTTGACGCGCATGGTCGGCGGGATCGAGACCGTATCGGCGGCGGCCTTCGAAGGGGCGCACTATGTGGCCCTTGGGCACCTCCACCGCCCGCAACCAGTCGGACAGCACCACATCCGCTATTCCGGTGCGCCGCTCGCATTCGGGTTTGATGAGGAGGGCCAGCAGAAGTCGGTCAGCCTGATCGACCTTGCGGCCGACGGCACTGCAACGGTCACCGAAATTCCCTTGAAACCGCTGCGTCAAGTAAGAGCCATTCGGGGCAAGCTGCTCGAACTGCTAGCGACCACCGAAGTGTCCAACGACATCGTCCGCGTCGTTCTCACGGACGAAACCCCGCAAATCGATCCGATGAAAAGGATCAGGGTCTTCTATCCCAATGCCGTTCAACTCTCCTACGAGCGCAACGGCCGGCCAGTCGAGCAGTGCCTCGAAGAACAGCGCGCAGCCATTGATGACCCGCAGACGCTCTCCTCCGCATTCCTCGAATTTATCCGCGGTGAGCCGCTTTCAGACGAGGAAGGGCAGATTGTGGCCTTAGCGCTGCAATCTTTCGCTACGATGGAGGAAGACGCATGAGGCCTATCAAGCTCACGCTCAGCGCTTTCGGTCCTTATGGCGGCGCGGAGACGATTGATTTCCGCGAAGCGACAGACGCAGGCCTTTTCGGAATCTACGGCCCAACCGGATCAGGCAAGTCATCGATCTTCAGCGCGATTTCCTTCGCCCTGTTTGGCGAGGGGGCCAAGGAGGAACAAGGCATTGGAACCATGCGGTCCGACTTTGCGCCTGAGGATCGCCTGACCGAAGTCAGCCTGCAATTCGAACTGGGAGCCAAGCGATACTACGTCAGGCGTCAACCTGATCAGGCCCGGCCTAAGGCGCGAGGCGAGGGTCACACCATGCAGCCGCACGCTGCCTGGCTGTTCGATGTATCGGAAGTCGCAATCGATGATGTCGGTCCGGACTGCTGCGGAGTACCGCTTGCAGAGCGGAAAGTCAGCGCCGTCCTTAGCCATGTCGAAGCTCTTCTCGGCTATGGCGCACAACAGTTCCGCCAGATCGTCCTGTTGCCGCAAGGTAGGTTTGAGCGATTCTTGGTGTCGAACAGCAAGGACCGGCTCGAGATTCTCCGGGAGCTGTTCGACGTATCGCTCTACCGCCGGTTGACAGAAAAGCTCAAAGCCGATGCCGCGAACATCAAGCGCGAGCTCGAAGATGGCCATCGCCTTCACGCAAACCGGCTTCAAACCGAGGGTTTCAACAGCTCGGACGAACTCACCGACGGCATCGCCTCGGCGCTTGAACAGTGCGAATTTGCTCAGCTGGCAGTCTCTGAAACAGCGGCCATGCTCGCCTTGGCCAACAAGGCGTATGCAGCCGCTGAAGAACAGGAAAAGCGCTTTGCCGAGGTAGAGGCTGCGTCAGCTGCGCTTAAGCAACTCGAAGCACAGGTCCAGACTTTCGAGACGATGGGGACCCGCAGATCCCGGGCGGAGTTGGCGCGGCGCATAACCGACCTCGACGCCAGCGTTGCCGATGCCCAGAAGCGCTGCCGCGCAGCGCTTGAAGCGCACGCCAACGCTGAAGTTGAAGCACGAGCGGCAAGCGACGCTCTTTCGGCAGCGAGTGCGACGCTGCTCGATATTCGCTCCCGCGATCATGAGATCGAGGACATCGCGCGCAAGATCGAGCAGCTGAATCGCCACAAGCAAGTTCTGGTGGATGCCGCCGAGCGTCTGGCTGACCTCGAAACCGCCGAGGCAGGGCTGGAACGAGCGAAACAGGCTCACTCCCAAGCCGCCCACGCTGAGGCAAAGGCTGCTGATCTCTGCGAAGAGAAGGAGACGGCGCTCGCGGCAGCCCAAGCAAATGGTCTTGAGCGACAGAAGCTGAACGGAACTCGCGACGGTTTGAAGAGTGAGCTCGATGCTGCGCAGGCCTTCGCCAAGGCGACGCAGGATGTGGAATTGTCGCAGGAGGCCTGCGAGAAGGCATCGGCAATCGCCCGCGACGCGCAGGCACATCATACAGAAGCGGTCGCTGTCGCCGAGACGCACGAGCGCGCCTTCCTTTCAGCCCAGGCCAGTTTCCTTGCCCAGAGATTGCAGGACGGGCATCCCTGCCCGGTTTGCGGCGCCAGCGATCACCCCGAGCCGGCCCATGATTCAGGCGATGCAGGCGCACTCGAAAAGGCGTGGCGCGATGCTCAGGGCGCTGTCCTTGCCGCTTCCAAGGCTGACCGCGAGGCCCAAGCTGCCGCTAGTTCAGCCCATGCCACGCTCGAGGCGAAGCGTGCCGTTCTGGACGGGCTCGCGGAGCCGAAGCGCGGTGTAAGCGACATCAATGGCGATCTGCAGCGCGTCCTCGCCAAGATCCATGCTTTGGGCCCGGATATCGATATCGGTCTTCTCGCCCAGCAATTGGATGACGCACGCAAACGCAAGCTGGCAGCAGCAGAGACCATTCAACAGGCTCGTGACGCGCTCGGTAAGGCAACGACTGCCGAGGCACTGGCCCGGCAGGCTTACGACGAGAAAATAGCATCGGTCCCCGAGAACCTGCGCCAGCAAGACAGTTTGCAGACCGCAATAGATACCGCCACCGCAGACTTGAGCAGCCGGAAGCAGGCCCTTGCCGATGCCGATGCGAGGCAGCGCGAGCTCGAGGCCATTGCTATCAAGGCAGCATCCGCCTTGCACAGCGCTTCGACCGCAGTCAGCGAGACCGAGATCGATCTCGCCGCAAAGCGATCCGCATTTGAAGCCCGCCTTGCCGAGCTTGAGATCGCCGAGGCAGACTATCGCGCGGCAATAGCCGACATTGCTGAAATCCCTGCACTGGAGAAGGCAATCGCGGGCTTTGACAGCTCCCTTGTCGAAGCGCGCGCACGCGACACGATGGCAAGAAACGCGGTCGGCAACGCGCAGCGGCAAAGCCTCGAACCTTACCGTCTGAGCTGCGCTCAAGCACAGGCCGCCGCTGACGAGGCAGTGAAGCAGAGTGCTACCGCTGAGCAGAAACACCAATCGCTTGTCGAGCTGCAGACCAGTCTGTCAGATCAGCTTGAGAATCTTCATGCCCTTGAGCAGTCCTCAGGGGCCCTGCGGGGAATTGCGGAAGCCTTCGACGGTCAGAACGAGATGCGGACCAGTCTCGAGACATTTGCCATTGGTGCGATGTTCGATCAGGTTCTGGAAGCAGCCAATCTGCGCCTCGATCCGATGACCAGCGGCCGATATCGTTTCGAGCGTGACACCGAGAGCATCGGAGGAAGATCAAAGCGGGGTCTGGATGTTCGCGTCCACGATATCGAGACCGGACGCGCCCGTGAGATCATCACGCTTTCGGGCGGCGAGACCTTCATTGCCGCCCTATCCCTGGCACTCGGCCTTTCCGACATCGTCGAAATGACCAATGGCGCGATCAGGCTCGACACCATTTTCATCGATGAAGGCTTCGGTAGCCTCGACACCGATAACGACGCCGGCACGCTCGATCAGGTCTTGCAGGTGCTTCAGAACATCGTGGGTGAGCGGCGCGCCGTGGGCCTTATTTCGCACGTGCCGCTGGTGCAACAGGCTGTTCCCAATGGATTTACAGTGCGCAAGGGTGTCAATGGAAGCCAGATCGAAGTAAGGTCAATGTGAAGCCGTAAGGCAAGGTCTCGCTCGATGTGAAGACAATGCATGGAAGGAGCTGGGGCAGATATGAACGCAGCGCGTCTGTTCGATCTAAACATCGAGAAGATTCTCGAGGCGTGGGAGAGCGCGCATGCGGTCCGCGAACTCATCGCCAATGCGATCGACGAACAACAGTTGACCGATACCCCCGACATTGAGGTCTTCAAGACTGATGGTGGCGACTGGATTATCCGCGATTTCGGACGCGGGCTTAGGTATGAGCACTTCACGCAAAACGAAAACGCCGAGAAGCTCCAGAATGCCGGGAAGGTGATTGGCAAGTTTGGGGTTGGCCTGAAGGATGCGATGGCAACCCTCCATCGCAATGGTGTCACCGTGATCATTCGCTCCGCACACGGCGAGATCACACTTGCTCAGATAGCCAAGCGGGATTTCGATGATGTGGTGACCCTCCATGCTGCTGTTCGTCCATCACCTGATCCGTCGATGGTTGGCACCACAATCATTCTGCACGGACTGAGCGACGAACAGATGGAGAAGGCGAAGGGTTTTTTCCTTCGATTCTCCGAGGAGGAAGTGCTTGAGTCGACGCGCATCGGCGACGTCCTTCGGCGAAAGCCGGACGCTTCGTCCCGGATTTATGTGGCCGGCCTTTTGGTGGCCGAAGAGGAGAATTTCGCATTCTCCTACAACATCACGGCCCTCACAGAGCCGATGCGCAAGGCACTCAATCGCGAGCGCACCAATGTCGGCCGCACTGCCTATTCTGATCGCGTGAAGCAGATGCTGCTCAATGCGACCAAATCGGAAATCGGTTCGGAACTTGCTGACCAATTGCAGGCGCTGCAATCGGGCCTCGGTAGTGACGAAGTCCGCTGGAAGGAGGTGGCGATCCACGCTGTCCGCATCTTGAGCGGAAGCGGCAAATATCTGTTTGTAACTGCGGATCAACTGATGACCAATTCGTCCTCGGTAGATCACGCCCGCAACGATGGGATCAAAATTATCACAATACCCGACAGCATCCAGAGAGACGTAGTCGGCATGACCGATCTCAGCGGTGAGCCGATCCGTGATCTTGGGCAATATCAGACAGAGTGGAACGATAGCTTTGTCTTTGATTTCGTTGAGCCGAACTCCCTTTCGGCTGCAGAGCGCTCGGTATTCGACATGGTAGAGGCCATCGCCACCCTAGTGGGCGGACTGCCCGCTCATGTAAAATCGGTTCGCGTGAGCAATACGATGCGGGTGGAGCTTGGAACCGGTAGCGATGCCCTGGGGCTATGGGATGGTTCTACCCAGTCGATCGTAATTCGACGGGACCAACTGTCGTCGGTTTCAAATTTTGCGGGTACACTACTTCATGAGATAGTCCACGCGCGAACCGGGTTCGACGATGTCACGCGAGATTTCGAGAACGCGCTTACAGATGTGATCGGTCAGACGACAGAGGCAGCGCTAAAGGTGGCGCGGGAGCCGAAGTCCCTCATCGCCGGCCTTTTCGGCCGAGCTTGAGTAGGTTGCGAGACGACAATGCTGGATTTGATCCAAGCAGAAAGAGGATGCGTAGATCATTTTTGAGCTAGGTGCGGAGACAGCCAAAAGAGCGCACGCAAAAGTGGTTTCGCGGTCGATGCAGGCAGCTCAGAGGCCTACCTCCGCCCGATTAGTCATTTCCATAATCAGGCTCATATTCCATCTCCCGCTCCTGCTGATCGGTATGGATATAGTCGATCCCAGCTGCGTCCAATTCGTCGCTTCCAGTGAGCTTGAGATCGCAACTAGGGCATTTGAACTCCTCGCCAACGAATTCTCGATCAACGGTTTCCCAAATGCCGTATTCGTCCGCCTCCTTCGTGATGTCCTCGCCTGTCTGTTCGCCTGTCACGAACGCGCGACATGCGCAGGCGGGGCAGGGTTCAGTCCAGATTTCGTCATACCTGTCGGGGAAGAGAGAGGTTTGATTATCCGGTTCACGCAGCTCAGCGTCCGCATGGAGCTTCTCCCTTTCCGCCTTCTTCAGTTTCTGAAAAGCGGCCCGATGGGATGCGACTCGCAACTTGACCGCAGCAGTCAGGGCCGCGGCAGCCTCGGCGAGAAGTTGACGCGGAGCTGCGGCATCGGCGGCGCCGATCCAGTCCTCCAATGAAGTCCCCATGTGACGCAGTATCGTGTCGCAGGCGTGCCAATAGCGTTCCTCCCAAGCGTCAAGACGCATGGTCTTGAAAGGAAGGTCGGCTGAATGAAGTTCAGCATTCCGGCGCTCTGCTATATCCATGCAGAACTTCTGCACCACCTTGTCAAAGCGCGGCACAAGATGCGTCAGGCGTTCGAAAAGAGTCTTCGCAGTAATCGTCTTTACGTCGGTAGTAATGTTGAACCCAGCGGCTACGAACATTGATGGGGCATGTTGGGGATCGACGACTAGGCAAGGATGCTGTCGCGCTAGAGCGGCCTTTCCGAGAAGCTCGAGGGCGAGCGACGCCCAGAGTTGGTACTCATCAAGATCGCCTGCCCCCTTCCGCGTCATTGCTCGGCCCATGTATACCTTGGACTTCGCATGGAGCGCTTCGCTGCTGATAGCGATAAATACGTCATTAGCCATCGATAAGCATCCTCATTAGGCGGCGCCCGACAGCACCTTCCGCTGACGTCCGCCCATGCAGGACGCGCCAGTTATCAATCACCAAGACTCCACCAGCAATCCAGTGATGAAGAGTTGGAGTTGAACGCGTGAGGCGCTTCTCGACCAACCCAATGGCAGCACGACCGCGTGCATCGAACGCTTCCAGGCACCCGGTGTCGAACCTCATCCACGCCTCGTCTGCCGGTAGAATCGACGAGTAGAAGGATCGCCTGCCAGAGCGCACAAGCACAACGGCATTGCGCAGCAAGGCTCTCTCGTCCGACGAGAACGCGAGTTGATCGCGGTGAAGCAGCGCCGTAGCTACGGGTGGAATACCAGGGTTCAAACATGCTAACACTACATAGCGGCACGGACGTGTCCTATGGCTGAGTTCGACGTGCATTGGGAACGTCTCCAAGCCGTGTATTGCACTGAGCGACCGTGGGTGAGCGAGTTCCCGTGGTGATGGGGCTATTGTTTCCAACTCAACACCGCCTCGACCATGAACGGCCGTGCCGAGCGTAATGCAGATTTGCTCAACTGCGTTGACGATCTGCTGGTCGACACCCTCAACCTTTGCTGTAAACCACCCAGTATCGCGCAAGCTTGCTGGAAGCGCAGACAGGAGGGCCGGGGGGTTAGATGCAGTAAGCCAATCCTTCACTCTATCCTCAATGAACGTCTGACCGCAATCACTGCGGATTCTCGGGTATGGCCAAAACGACCTCATCGTCGTGAAACCAGCCAGCAGCGACAACATGCGATTTAACGGCAGCTGGATTGGACGAATAGGCAACCAGCGCTAGGCTGGATTTGGCGCGACTACAGGTCACGTAAAATAGCCGCCGCGTCCGATCGATCGCCGAATCACGCCCTTCTTCAGCATTCTTTAGATCGGTCGCGCTGGGCGCCTTAGCGCCCAGGAGCTTCTCATATCCGAAGAGAAATCCTCGGGCGTCGCCATCGTCCATGAGGACCATGACCCGATCGAACTCCAGGCCCTTCACCCCTTGATGCGTGTCAAACGCCGCTTCCTTGCCGACATAGGCCGCATAGGGCGGAATGACCGAAAAAGGGCAGTCGAGGAAGTTCAACATCGCTTCGAGGTTCCGGCCGACTGGATCGGCAGCCTCATCCTCAGCGTCCACGATCGCGTCTGCGCGCTGCGCCGCGAGCGCAGCCTTCAGACTTTCCGGAACTTGGAACAACCCGGTGCTGGCGACATTTTCGAGTATGGCCGCACAGCTAGGCTCTCCCGATGTCCAGAGCGCCAAAAGACTGTCGATCGCGGACTGCGCCAGTCGAAGCTGGTCAAGGGGCTTTGCCGATCCCTTCAGACTGTCCTTGGTCAGCAGTGGCGAGGTATCCCGAACGAGTTTCGCGATAGCGAATTTGTCGTTGCGCTGATGAGCAGACACTAGCGGAAGCACATAGTGCGTGAAAAACCGTGTGGCCGGAAAGCTCCCGTCCAGAAAGCTGGTACGAAACTCGTCTACCGAAGCCAGCGCCTCAAAGAGCGGCTCGAACCCCATCCGCTTGGCGGCCATATGATGTTCAAGGATCAGAACCTTGCATTCCGTCGGATCATTCCACCCGTCATCACTGGTTAGCAAGGCCATATAGGCGCGGACCCGGCCCTCGGCGGCAGGCTTGTCCGCGAGGTCGTTGGAGTAGACGAACAGCCGTACCCAGCCTTCACCGGCATCATCACGCGGCTCCTGCTTGTGGCTATCGGCGCCGTCGCGGATGTCGTTGATGAGGCGGACAATGCGATGCGGACTGCGGTGATTGAGGCGCTTTTCCGGAAATGCCCACCCTTCCGGAATTTCTCGCTCGATATGTTCCTTACCGTCGAGATAAATGCGCTGCATGGTGTCACCGATGAGCCCGAGGCAAAAGCGGTCAGCGTGCGCTTGCTGGACTGCGAACAGCGCATCGATCAACGTCTTGCTCGTATCCTGGCTCTCATCGATGAGCACGAACGGATATTTCTCCACAAACATGCGCTGCATGAGCGACTTTTCGAGCAGGAATGCCGAGAAAATCTTAATGACCTCAGCATGGCTCAGCGCGTTGCGCTCACGATTGTCGCCGCTCGGATTGTAGGTGAAGACCTTGATCTCGTCCAAGCAGCCAATCCGGCGCTGCTTCGATTCGATCTGGATCTGGCGCGCGGCAGACGCCTTCGTGCCAGCACGGCCTTTCCCTTCCTCGATCGTGAGGGCTTCAATCTCAGCCTGCAAATTGGCTCGAAGCCACGCGCGGATGTCGGCATTGAAGTGCTGGATCTCCATCCATGCGAAGCTGTGGATAGTGCGCACTACGAACAGCGGATCATATTCGAGCCGGCGGGTGATCTCATCGCAAGCCGCGTTAGTATAGGTGATCACCGCGACATGACGCGCCCGCAACCGCAGGACGTCACGATACTTGTCCGCGACATGGCGAAGCGCGTTGACTAGGGAACGTGTTTTCCCCGAACCAGCGCCGGCGAACATGAAAAAGCTCCGCGGGTGATCGAGGTCAAGATATGTCGCGAGCTGGCTCTCGACATTATCATCAAGAGTGACGTTCGAAATGGCCGGACCTTGGGTCATTCTGGCACCTCGGGTGCCGGCGCCTCATCTGGCTCAGGATCGAGCGCGAGGTTTTGGGCGAGGCCCAGTTCGGCCTTTTTTCGTTCGAGCTGCGTACTTAGCCAGAGGAGCCCTTCGCGAATATAGTGGGGCGGCTTCAGGTCTCTGGGGTTCTCGATCTCTAACAAATCCAGCGCGAACTCAGCCTTGTTTCCGCTCTCCAGCGCCCGCTTCATCGCCGTGCTGAGCGCGGCAAAATCAGCGCTGTCGGCGATCGCTTCCCGAAACTTTGCTATGAGCCCAGACCCGGGAAGTTCGGCGAACAGGTCGAGATTGCTGACCACGATGGCATCCTCGAGGGTGTAGGCAAGCGCCTCGGTCGTCGCTCCCTTGAACTCGACTTCGACCGGGCACTGGTAGGCGATCCGTAGCTTGAAGCGCTCGGCATCATAAGCCTTTTCCTTCTCTGTCTCGGGCTTGTCGAGAAGGGCGTCAAGCTCGCTGATCGCCGGCCACCAGTTGCGCAGAGTGTAGTTGCCGGACGTTTGCGCGGCTCCGCGAGCGGGAGCTGCTGTGTTACCATCGACATCCTTGGAGTCGATATCGGTGATCACGAGCGTGGTAAGCCCGATTTTTTCGATCAGGCTGCGCAGCTTGTGCGCATGGCTGCCACCGATTTCCAGCCACGTGATATAGCTCTCTGATAGCTTCGCGAACTCGGCATGGGAGTTCACAAAACTGGGCACGAGGATGCGCTCCGCTGGTCCCTCGATCAACACCGCGGCGTCAGCGAAGAAGAGGTCACAATGGGTAACCTTCAGATAGCGCGTGACGAACCGCTTGGTATCTAATTCATCGCCGAACGCATTTTCTAGATTGATGACGCAGGAGGTCGGGATCGTCTTTTGCCCGCCCGGGAGCCGGCGGAAATACCGGAGCGACTCGAAATCGCATTCATGCGCGATGTGGCTCGAATGCGTGCTCACGACCATCTGGGTCACGAAGTTCGGATTGGCGCGCAACAGCTCGTGGTTGCGCAGTATCTTGTATGCCTGTCGGATGAAGACCTGCTGGACCTGCGTGTGGAGATGTACCTCGGGTTCTTCGATCAGGACCAAGTGCAAAGGGGCGATGATTTCGTCATCGGCGGCTTTGTGCTGGGCCTTGCCGACCCGCATCCAGCTGTCGCGAAAAGCCATGAGCTTGAAGACCATCGAGATCAGGTTCTGGTAGCCGAGGCCGTTCGAGTCCTCGGGTAGAAACAGATCGACCGAATTGTCGCCGTCCTTCATCGGAACAACAAACTGCACCGCTGCATCATGGTTCAAACCTTCGACGGGCCGGATCCGCGTCGAGATGGTGAGCTTCGGATCAGTGACCCCTGGATATCCGAGAGTGTCCATCTCGGTGAGCGGATTTTTGAATCCGTCGGTCAGCCGCAGGTTGAATGCCTTCTGCGCTTCCTCGATCGCTCTCAGCGCCAAAAGATCCTGAGCATCCGGGTTCTCATACGGGTCTAGATGACGCGAATAATATTGCCGTAGTTGCGCCGAGAGCCGCCGCGAGGTCGGGCTGCTCGCGCTCGCCTCGCCCTCCGCGGTTACCTTTTCATCGGCGTGCCCAAAACCGCGTTGCGCGCTGATCTCGTGAATCCGGATCAAGCCCTTGAACGGATCACCATCGACGGGGTGGGCACCCACTAGCTGCTGAGGTCGGGCTAGCCCGTGTTCGGGTTCGATGCATGCCGCCGGGTCGAGAACATAGGTCTTGACCCCGAAATAGCTCGACACACGACGCTGCAGGAACTCGACCAGAGACTGGGGCCAGATCGCGACCTCGAAGTTCTCCCGTGCTTCGCCCTTCTCTTGCGCCAATGCCGCTCCGGCGGCTTGCAGCTTACGCGCGTCGCTGCGGGCACTTAGATAGTCTTTCTGAAGCTGCTCCTCGTCCTTTGGCTCATAGCGCAATCTGACGCCCAGGCGACCGCCCGCCCAATCGAGGGTAGGCAGAATCTTCTGGACATAGTGAACCTCGTGCTCCTCGACGAAGAGCCAGACATCGAGCGATGGTAGGACTTCGTCCCAATCTGGCGACGGCAGTGCTGCTTCTGCGACATGCGCATCCTCCCAGCTCTGGCCCATCGCGTTGATGGCTGGCCAATGCGAAAGAGTGAAGTCGTTGAAGCAGAAGCTCGAGCGCTCCCTATCGACAAGGAAGTAGCGGAGCGCGGTGATAGCGGAGGTTTTACCGCTGTTGTTCGCACCAACGAACACTGTCTTCTCCGGCGACAGTCCGATCCGTGTCGAAATCAGCTTCCGGAAATTCGCAACCTCAACGAAATCGATGCGCATAATCCCCTCTTTCTCAAAGGAATATAGCCGAACGACGACCCCGCGCAACGACGTGGATAGACACGGGCCGAGATTGGCGTGCTGGACGGTTCGATAACGTGGACATTCTCACCCACGTGCTCGCATTCGGCCCAACGCGTTTAATTGCAGGAGGATGGTACCAATTGATTGCGGGAGAACGACCGAGGCGCCTGACCTAGTTAGACCCAAACCTGCTAACTTTATGGCGCCAAGCGGACACCGGAGGTCGGCTTTCCGCACAAGCTGCCTTCCAGCAATTCATCCAATAATAACAGTGAAGTCCCAAAGCCCGTCATCCAGATCCAGCAGCAGGCCACGCTTGCCTACGACTGCTTCCCCCGCCCCTCCCCCCGCATCTCCAGCACGCGCTTGGCAAATTCACGAAGTTCGCCTTTCGGGCCAATATAGCGATACGCCGTCGCCCTCGATATGCCGAACTCTTTGATGACATCGATGACGCGTTTCCGGCGATCGCCCATGGCCTTATGGAGCAGACGGATCTCCTTTGGTGTCAGCTTGGGTCGACGTCCGCAGTGCTGGCCTCTTGCCCTCGCCGCAGCGATGCCAGCCCTCGTGCGCTCGACAATCAGCTCACGCTCGAATTCGGCAAGCGCCGCGAATATCCCGAACATGAGGCGGCCGCTGGCTGTGGTCGTGTCGATCATCGCCCCTTCGCCGGTGAGCACCTTCAGACCGATGCCGCGAGCGGTCAGTTCGCCGACAGTGTTGACCAGGTGGCGCAGGCTGCGGCCAAGCCGGTCGAGTTTCCAGATCACCAGCGTGTCCCCAGGGACCAATGCGGCGAGGCATGCATCCAGCCCCGGCCTGCTATCCCGGGTACCCGAGATGCTGTCCTTGTAGATCCGCTTGGGATCAACGCCGGCGGCGACGAGCGCATCGAGCTGCAGGTGATGGACCTGACTGCCATCGGCCTTCGATACGCGCGTGTATCCGATCATTGAGACGTTTTCGGCCATTTCGACCCTCCTCGCTGAGCATTCCGGCTCTCTGACGCCCAAGGCGGGCGCATAAATGCCTGATTCAATGCGGCAACCCGGCAAGACCTCTCCCGTCTCAGAACCCTCCCTCTACGCGTCAGCGGACGATCAGCCGATGTGGCAAAATCGCTTGAATTCAAAGGCTCAAAGACCCTTGGTACCCATTCATACGGTCTTGACACTGGGCCTGTAGCAATGCGACCGAACAAGCGGTCGAAACGAGCATTGAATGGCAAACTACGACGACGCCCTGAAAGTAATGGACGCGGTCGCAAAGTACCGTGAGGACGAGAGTTTGCCCGACGACCCGCACGAAATCGACCGCCTCTGCGAGCGGTTGTTCTCGGACGATGGGTTTGACGAAGTTGCCATCGCATGGAAGCGTATTTCGAAATACGAGCGTGAGATACACGGAGGCGACTGGCCAAAGGCCGATTGATGGGAAGTGTCGTCGTGCTACTATTACCGCATGGCGAAGCGGATCGATCTCTACCAGGAAGCGTCCAAGCGTATGGCGATCAGCCCTGACGCGTGCATGGAGCAAATTCGGCGTTGCAGCATCAATTCCAAGTTCGGAAATGAGGGCGCTGACCCAGCCTCACTTGCCGCGATCGTGGGAATGGACGACGATTGGAGCGCCGCCGCATTTGCGGAATTGCGAAGCACCGGTTTCATCAAGACAGACTGGGCCCGTTTCAAATGGTACCAGCCCAGCGTCAAGGAACTCGATGATAAGATAGCGGAGTTGGCGGCAATCGAAGCCGCGGCGATCATCAGGCTGTCTTCCATGGACTGCGCGCCGGCACTACCCGCAATCCGCGCTTTGGCTGATGAATTCCTCAAAATGGCGGACGGCGGAGATGCGGTTGCGACGAGCCTTGCTCACCACAGGATGATGCTGGCGATCGTCAGCGCCACCGGCGAACTGCGCCTCATGGAAGATTACGTCAAACACGCCAGTGTGGCGGTCGCCTATGCAGTTGCCGCTCGACTTGAAGCAGCCGACTTCGAAGGCATGAAACGGTCAGCCAATGTCATTGCGAACCTCGTCGGTACGAGCGCACCGCGGGAATGCGCAGCTGAAGCCGTCGCCATGCGGCTCCACCCAAAAGAGCCCGTGAGCGCGTAAAACGCCTCACTCAACTCAAAGGCAAGGCCGCCTGACCGACCTCCACCAGGGGCTCGATAATTGGCGTGAATGTGCGCGAACTGCCCGCATAGGTCGGATATCCTGCGATGTTGTCCTCGATCGTCTGAAATCCATCCTGACGGTCGTTGACCGGATAGATGCCCTCGCCCATCTTTTCGATGAGCATCTGGAGCGAAGGGGCGATGCCATCGAAGAATAGCCGGCTCGCCGCGCGAACGCCCGCGAGGTCGCCCGACCTGGCTGCATCAAGGAACCGGTCGCTTGCCTCGACCAGAAAACCTGTGCGGACAGCATAAGAGTCGGCCATCCAAAGGAGGCGGAAAAACGCTTGGGGGATGAACTGCGAGACAAGGCTGGCTAGGGTGCTTTCCTTGCCACCCAGCACGATATGCGTCAGCCCCATTGCACCGAGAAAAAAATCCTCGTGGTTCACAGGGACGTTTCGAATGCGCTCGTCGATGAATTCCGCGAGCGGGCCAAGAGTTGCCCCTCCGGACTGCGCCAACCTTATGGCACCGATCTCGACGATTGCGCCCAACGAAAGGCGCCATTCCTCAACCTGGCTCTGCGAGAATGTAGAGATGACATAGGAAGCCCCCGAGCGGGTCAGATATCCGCCAACCTTCAAAGCGACCAGCAACCTGCGCGCTCTATTGATATGAAGCCCATAGTGGGCAGCCATATCCTGGGCAGAATACGGTGACCCAGCCTTGAGCTCGCCAAATAGAATGCGTTCTCGAAGATCGAGATATGTCGCGTCAGTCTTCGATAACATGCTCTCAACGGCTCGCTTGATTTCAGCGTAACCGCTCCCCTTCTGGTATGATTCCGGCACCCCGCGCAATCGCGCATACAAATCGAATCGGCAATCGACTCCTGACCCCTCGCAGCGTTGAACCTATGATTGTCTTTTTGGCAAAAAAACGCTACGGAAAGGGTAGGAGAACGGCGATGGACGATTTCAACAACAGATCGAACATGGATCCGATCACTTATGCTGTCGTCGCCGGCGATATCTCGCGTGGCGCATCGCCAACTGATCTCCCTGGCCGTTTCGGCAACCTCAGGCATCCGGAAGAGTATCTGACATACGGAGGGAAGCCGTCGAAGGGTAGTTCGCTGATTGCACTGGCTCTCTCGATTGCCTTTCTCCTAGTGGCCATCCTTAGCTGGTAGGATTTCTGGAATGGCGGTTGGGTTCGAGGGGTCACCGCTGATCTCTGTCATAGAAGCGCTCATTAAATCGCTCATCGGCACCGCCCTCACCTTTACGATCCTGCTCGAAATCCTGTCGGCGCTGACCGGATCGCGTGACATTGGTCTCATAACGCTGTCCGAGAGACTGGCCGCCTTCATCAATTCGATCGCTGATCGCGCTGTCTGGCACCCCCTCTACAAGATTGCGCGGGGAGCTGACGGAACGGCGGGGTCCCTGTCCGCGTAGGTCTGTCTCGGTAAATGCGCCCGGGCCCGAGACATTGCCAACTAGCGAACCGGGCTGCGGGATCAGATCATTGAATGGCGCCACCCGCTGATCGTAATAGTCGGCGATGATCGCCCGCGCGACCACTTCAGCAGTCGCCTGCTCCTGGGGGCTAAGATCAGTGCGTGCCAGACTCGGTGCCGTCAGCCCCAGTTCAGCCGCCTTTTCCTGATATTGGCTTGCGATGATCTGGCTGAGGTCAAAGGAGAGATTGGACCCATAGCCATCCCTGCTCGACGTGTTGCTGCTGAGAGACTTCGAGACCTCGTCAATCGCCGCAATGCGCTTATCAATCCGCCGAACGTCCTCAAGAGCCTGTTCACGAGAAAAGGCCGCCTCCGAATACCCTTCGCTCCGGCTGAAGCTGCCGCTTTGCGAATAGCTGCCGCTGTCCTGCGTTGCGTTGGATCCATTCGAACGATTGTCAGATGTTGATGAGTCGAAGCCCTGGCTCTGGCTGGCCTCAGTTCCTCGGGTGACAGCATCTAGCCGCGATCGACCGCCACTAATTCCAGCCTGAACGTTGCCGCCAATAGCGCCATTGGCCCCGCTTCCGCCTTCACCATTTGCAGCGCGATTGCCGCCGCGCCCCGCTGAACCCCCGACGCTCAGCGAGCCACCCTTGGTTGTCTCGAGGCGATCCGTGTTGCTTTGCTGGGCACCCTGCGAAGAACTCACACGATCGCTCTCCGACACCGTGTCGCGTGCATCAAGCGACTGGTTGTCAAACCGCTGCATGTTCTCGCCGGACCGGAACCCTGAAGAACTCTCGGAACCGCTGGAATTGCGGGTGCCGGTCGTTTGTCGGCTCGAAGTTCGGTCAGCCAACGAAAGCGCACGGGAGCGCTCTTCGCTCAACGTGTTTCGCGCTGTCTCCAGTTCGGACAGCGTCTGCTGGCGCTCAGCATTTGCGAATTGGCTGACAGAAGATGCAAACGCGAGACGGCTCATCGCAGGTGAAGTATCGTAAACCGTCGACCCATCAGATGTCGTTCGGGTTATTGCGGCATTCGCACCGACGCTCGACATGATCGGCGCCCCCCCAGAGAAGGATGGCGCCGTGTTCCACTGGTCAGACTGCCGGTTGGAGCTCGAGAGATTCATGTAGCTCTCGTTGCCGTAAGCGTAATTCCCGGTCGTACGCTCCACCGCTGCGGCCTCGGCCGCAGACTGGGCAGGCGCCAGCATCGAAGTTGCCTGAGACGAGACCGCCATCGCGCCTTTGGCCATGCCTGCAGCCAGAAACGGAATCGACATCATCAGGAAGCCTGCAATCGTTGCCGTGTCTGTGTTGACGGCATCGATGCCTGCCATTCCGGCCATCGTCACCCCGCCCGGCGAGGTCGCGTTCATCGCATCAGCCGTCCGGTCCATGATGAACATGTGCAGGACCACGTAGAGCGGTCCCCAAGCGGCTAGGTAGAAGAAGCCGGTAAAGTATCCCTTCAGCGCTGGTGTCCCACTGCGCGGGATGAGGAAGAGCGGGAAGATCACCGGGAACATCGCATAGAAGACGACCGTCAGAACGATGTTGAGGAGCGGAACCCAGGTCATCGCCTGCTCCGCTATCGACGTATAGGTATTGCGCGCCTGCTCCTCGGCACGCAGGACGGCGAAGGTGTCACCATCGGCCGCGCCGAGGTTGGCACGCGCCTGAAGGAAAGCGTTGACGAGCGAGCGCTGTTGAAAAATCTGCTGGGCAGTCTGCGAACTGCCATGGAAATGGTTGGCAACAACCGGAAGGTCCGCAATCAGCTTCGAGCGCGCTAGCGCAGGGGTTAACCCTGGGAAAATCTTGCGACCCTCCTCCTCGAGTGCGGTATCAGAATAGGTCGTAACGCCGGTCGCGATCGCCGTATAACCGACCTGACACGTCACAATGGTAGGAGGGCCGCTTTCGGGAATGAACTTCATCCCTCGCGCGGGCGAGCCCGGCCCCATCTCCGTCAGGATATCGTTCGAGTTCGCGATCGCATCGAAGGATTTGAAGCCGAGCAGGATATCGTAGAAGAGGCACTGCTTCATGTACTCTTCAAGATTGGCGCTGATGCGGGGATCGCGGATTCGGAAGTCCTGGGTGCGGTCCCAGAGGCGCGCGCCGTAGATCATGCCGTTGCTCGACATCTGGAGCGAACCTGGCATCACGAAAACCGTCTCAGCCGTGCGCGTGAGCCAATCACCCGCGGTCGAACTGACCGAGGCTATCATTGCCAGCCCCAGAGGGACATTGGCGACCGTAGCGGGAGCCAGGGATGGATTGAGGCGGTCGGTGACCCTCACCGTCATCGTGGGTACGATGAGGGCACCGTACATGAGCGTCGCCCCCAGAAACCAGTTGAACCAGGCACGCCAATCCAGGCTGAACGCCACCACCAGCAGCGTGTAGATGAGGCCCATGACCATCACGACGCGCAGCAGCGAGCGAAAGCCCCCTCCCCCGGTCCAGGCGGACACCGCATTGAAGACGTTGACGATGTATTCGCCCCCGCCGATCGTGAAGATCTCCATCATGGCACGCGTTCCCTACTGGATGCCCTGGCGCGAAAGCGACGTGCTGAATGACAGCGCGGCCGACATCTGCGGCGACAGATTGTTCCTGAGCGTGCCCTCGAGGAACACCGCGCGCTGAACGACATGCTGGGTCCGGTCGAGGCGCAGCTTCATGCCTTGCGAGTATGTGTCGAGCACCTGTCGGACCGAATTGATCTGATCGCGCCACTGCGAAAGCGCTTCCTCATTGGCGTTCTGGAAGGTCCCAACCCCGCGCGAGGCATAGCCATAATACTGCTGCGCAAGCGCATCGAGCAGATCCATCGCCACGATTTCGGCGAGGTCATTCATGTCGTTGCTGGTCATACCGCCGAGCGTTGCGGCAGCGTTGACCGTCATGATCTTGTAGAGTGGAATCGTGGTCGCCCCGAGCAAGCCGATCTCGTCACTGGTGAGCGCAGCATTGCTGCGAACCTTCGCGTTCATGCTCTCGATCATCGCCCGGACCCTGGGTTTCAACGCCTGTGACGCCGAAATCGACATGGCTTGCGTGGTCGGGTTGAGGCACTTGTCGTTGGTATCGCAGTTCAGCATCGTGACCGAGCTGGTGCCGTCCAGAAGCGCGGTCAGAAGGGCGCGGTCGCCCTGCCCCACGAACTGGAACCCGCGTTTGCCACTGGCATCGCCATCCTGGTAGAAGATCACCGTGCCGACGAAGGTCATGAGGTACTCACGAAACTCGGTCGAGAAACTGGGGTAGCTTTGCTTGAGCATCTCCCAGGTGAAGTTGTAACTCTGTGCGGGAATGTCGGGATCGCTGTTGGCCGCGATAGTCGAGGCTCGCTGCCCCCCTGTCCCGCATTCATGACGGCTCTTAGCCCAATCGGAGAATAGCCCCTGGCTGTTGCCGACCGACTTGCAAATCTCCGAGGACATCCGATCGGACTTGCCCCACAAACCGCCGACAAGGTTCTGCGCGACTTCGCAGCTGTTCATGTTGAACTGGTTCATCTGCTGAACCTTCTGTGCCATCTCCTCGATGGTCGAGGCGATCTGCGGGCTGATCGACTTGATTGCGAGCTGGAAGGCAAAGCCCAGCGCGTTGTTGGCAGTCGCTTTCAGCATGGCCACTATTTCATCGGTGTTGATGAAGGAGAAGCTGCCGGAGAAGACGTCGATGCCCCCGCATCCAGCTTTGACCCCCGGCAGCTGCAGATTGACAGGGTTCACGTTCTTTTGCGGAAAACGGGTCCAGATGTTGCCACCCGAGTAATAGCCTGCCGACTGGCCCTGATAGGCGACGGGGCCGGTGGCATTGGCGGCAGCGCCCATATCGTCAAAGAAGCTATTGAGCTCCGACCCGACATTGGCACTGACCGGGGCTGCCGCAAAACTCGCAGCGGCAAGCATGGCAAGGGCCGTCCCCGAAGAGCGGAAGAGGCGGGCGGCAAAGCCGCGCTTGGTCTGGCGTGCCATCAGTAGTCACTCCCGGGCTCAATCTGGGTGAGGTAGAAAATGCGCTGCATCACATCATCGGCCGCCATCACGCCGTAGCCGATGGGAATCGGCTTGCGTGTCTGGGTGTCGAAAAGGACCAGGGCTGGAACAGCTCCGCCCTGCAGGCCCATGCGCTGGTATTGGCCGCTATCGACGACATAATTGGGGAACGCTTCGTTGGGTCCGCCATCCATCGAGACCGCGAGTACCTCGAGCCCGTATGTGTCAGAGAGCGCCCGCATTACCGGCGAAAAGGTTCGGCAAGCCGAGCAGGATGAGGAGTAGAAATAGAAGACCCCGTAGCGCTCGGTGAGCGCCGCCATCGAGCCTTCACGCTGGGCTTTCCGATCCTCCGCCCAAGTCTGCTTTGCGAGAGTCGAGACGGGTCGTTCGAGCGTATAGTCGAGATCGGGGTTCTGCCAGATTGAGCGGCCCCACACATCCGCGAATGTCGAAGCACGGTCGAGCTGCTCACGCTGAAACCGGATATAACTGACGATGTTTTCGGACGTTGGCTCGAGAATGGCACGTGCCTTGAGCTCATCGAGCTTCGCCGTAATCTGGGCCATGCGCTCAGTCGCAGGAATGGCTGGCGATGCAGGCATTGCCTGCTCGCGTGCCTTGCGCTTGGCCTCCTCGGAGTTGCAGTAAAACCAGCTCCCAAGCTTGCGCTCGTCGCAGTAGAACGCATCACGATTGGCATCAGCCGGTGGCTGGGCCAGCAAGGGAACAGCCGCGGCCCCGAGGGCCGCCGCAAAGCTCAGGAGCGCTAGTCTCGTCATGGGCATTTTCCTTTTTCAAGGTCGAGCATCTGCAAGAGGAAGGCGGTCTTGAAGTAACCGCGGCCCCGGTCGATCATCCGGATCATTCCCCCCGACAGGGTGGTGGTCGCCTCCACACCTGCCGGCGTGAGGCAAAAGTCGAACTCGCCATCGCTCACCCGAGTTATCGAGCCGCGATCAAGAAGACGCCTGATCGATGCTGCGAGCTCACCGACCGTCGCAGGCCGCAAGAACCAGTCTTTGATGAGCGCGAACATCTCGGTCTCGCTGCGCGCCAGATCGCGGCCGATGGCGACGCTGACCGCAAGATCGAGCACCTGCGCTGGCGGAAACGGCTCGCTATACGGGAAGGCAAGAATATCGGCGCTGCTCATGGGTCAGCTCCCACCGTTGGTGTTGTAGTAGTTCTGAATTTTCTGCTGGATCTGGATCGACATATCGATTTCATCGGGCAGCTTTGCCGCATCAACGAACTCGGCATAGACCTCCCGGAAGTCCATGCGGCTCAAGTCAAGCTGCTGGAACTGGGCGATCAGGAAACCTTCACAGTCAGGGCGCTGCGGCGTGCCCCACCGCATCCCAAGCTGGGCCTTGCCCTGCTCATTGAGGATCCGGACGAGCTTGCTGCCGTAGCAGCAGTAGGACTGCTTGCGGGTCACACAGACCCCGAGCACGCGGGCTGAGCAATAGGTCCCGATGAAACGACACAGACCTGCGTCATCCCGCTTGTCGACCTCACGGTCTTCGCGGTCACACAGGAACGGCGTGAGAAGCGGCACGCCCTTGCCGCTGCAGCAGTTCGACAACCCGAAAACCTTGCGGGTGCAGCGCAAATGCTCACCGCTGAAGATCTTCAACCGATCAGGATCAAACCCGTCCCGCAGTTCGCCCATGACGTTCATGGCGACCATCGCGTCCTTGAACTCAGTCGATGCCTCGCGCTCGACCTGAGTGCATTCGCCGTTGATGCAATAGAGGTCGCCTGCGCAGACATAGGCAGGGGGTGGCGGCGATCCCGCGCCGGGAATGGCGCACTGGTACCAGCGATCATGAACGTTGCAGGTCACACCGTCGGCGTCAAAACTCAGGCACTCGTCATGGCTGAACCTGCAATCGCCGCGTGCCTCAAGGGCAGCACAGTCATTGGCGGGAGCCACCCCTTCACACTGATAGGTACGCTGCCACTCCCAGCAGCTGCGCGTCACCGAAAGACCATTGATGAGCCGGGTTTCTCCGGGCGCCGTGCAGACCTCGCTCGCAAGCGTACAGGTGGCACCATTCGTGACGCTCTGACAGGCCGCCTCGTCAACGGTCTCGCCGGCGATCCGCGAGGTGTTGCGTTCAATCCCGCCGGGTACACCGCTCAGCCGGGAGGGGCATTGCCAGACTTGGCGGAAAATTGGCTCACCCGGTTCAGCGCACCACCTGCGACCAAATTCCTCGTCCACCCATTGAAGGCATCTCTGCCCTATCCGAACGCTCCGTTCGAGAGTGCAAGAGCTGGAGCCCTGAGCTTGGGCAAGCATCGGACACATCTCATTGCGATCCGCAAACTCCTCGGTTTCGCATGAATATTCCCATGTGCGTCGTCCCTCGGTCTGGATCTGCAACGACGCATTGCAGCTGCGCGCCTCCGCAAAGGGCTGCGAGCCGGCATTGCAGCTTTCGAGATAAGTCGTCGTGCCAGTGCCCCCCGGAGGTAAGGGGTTGCAGGCTCCCGCTGCTCCTCCAGGCCCGCCACCAGCGCCGAGATAAGCATCGGGGTCAGCTTCAATCAGGCGACCGGCAGACAGGTCGACAGTACCCGGATCGAAACGGGGTCTGTAGGGATCGACAATCACACGGTACTCATTGCGATACCGCTGCGCTTCCCCCGCCGCTGTCAGCCCGGCAGGATCGTCGACATAATCACGCGCTGGAATATCCGTACCCTGGAAGCCGGGGACGTTTGCCGGCGAACCATTTCCAAGAATACCCGATGACGTGGTGTCACGAACACCCTTTGCGATTGCTTCGCCCTCGACCCTCGCATCACTGGCCGCCATCTGAGCGTGCGCAAGATGACCGCAAGCCGCAAGCGCAAGGGAGACAGCAAGGATGCGCAGGCCATTCACCTCTTCCCCCTCAGATTGGCAAGGGCGAGACGGGCAACCGGCGCGCCAGGACCGCCCGCCCCGGCGAAAGTCTCGAGCACATAAGCCACACTGGTATTGCCTGAGATGCGATCATGCGGCGGCGGCGCGGTCACACAATCGAGCTGATCGCAGGGCTCGAAATCGGTCGCGAGAGCCACATAGGTGGGCACCCGGTCGACGCCGAACGAACGAAACAGCCGGGGATCGATCGCGACATTGCTTGCGCCTGACTGGTCGACAACCTTGCGAATACCGCTGATGAAAGTTTGCGGATTGCCGGTGGAAAAGCCGCGGAAAACGACCACGCCGCCTGCCCTGGTCGTGTCAGCGATCATCTGTGCGAGCGCCTCTTCGGGCATCGACAGGCTGGCGAATGCCACGAACAGCGGCGCACCCTTGGGGCGGGCCATGCCGGCCCTGGCTCCAGCCACCATTTCGTCGAAGTCCACCGGGCCATCTTTCCCGGCGATATGCGAAACATTGAGGCCGCCGGCTGCCTCATAGCCTTGCGCAACAACCGTCTGCGCCTCTTCGGCTTGGGTTTGCGCGTTGGCGGTAGCATAGTCGAAGAGCGCCTGAGCGTCGGCCTTGAATGTATCGGCCCGCGCCTCGATCGCTTTCGGGTCGAAGTCCGTCAAATCCTGTGCAACGACGGCTGTAACACCAAGCAGCAGGCTGGCGGCGAGAGCGGGGAAGAGTCCTCTGCGGTTCATTGGCGCGACCTCACAACATGCAGCAATTGCGTTTGCGCCAGAGGAGGAAGCCGACATCCTCGCCTTTGACGGGATAGACCTGCCCAGATTTGGGCAAGATCGTGGTCGCTCCAATCGGAGAACAGGCTTCGCGGCCACTCACCATGGGCGTCGGATTTACCTGCTGCATCCGGTACTGGCTCTTCTTGAGGATCGGCATGATGTACTTGGAACACAGCGCTTTCGATCCGCTGGTGCCCCAGGCGAGACCCTGACGGTGGAGCTTGTAGACCATGCGCTCGGCAGCGAGCCGCGCTGACTGCTTGATGCCGATATTGGCACCAACATTGCCGTTCATCGGATACATCGAACCTTGGCAACCAGAGCACCAGAACAGCTCATCCATAGGCAGTCTTGCGCTGGCCGAGATGCAATCGGCCGAGCACGCGGCCTGCGCGATGACTGAGGTGAAAAGGGCGGCCTCGGGATTGAGCAGAGATGCCAGCTCGTCGTCCTGCCAAAGCGGATCGATCTCGCTCATATAGGCAACATCGAACGAGCTCGCCTCGAGACACAGGAAATCGGTCACCACTTCGAGCCAGTAGAGCAGCGGGTAGATGTAATAATGCACGTGGTATTTGGCGGTGCGCTGGGACTGGCCCCCTAGCTGCGCGCCATCCGAGGCATAACCGTTACCGATCGAAAAACCGGGGTCGAGCTTGATGCCGCCAAGGTTCGGAAAGCACCACGGCTTGGTCGAGACATCAATGAGCCGGACCGGCTCCCAGAAACCGATCGCCAAGCCGATGCGCGGCACCGGCGTGCCGCAGGCGCAGATCGGAAGGTCCGGATTGTCGGTGTCAGCACGCGATGATGGCCAAATCTTGAGCGACCCCAGCGACAAGGGGAACATGCAGCCCCAGCACACATCGGTCACCGGATTGACGAAACTGCCTGAGCACCGACCAGGCCCGCTGGGAAGGCCCTGAGCAAGAACCGGGGGAGCCAGCACGGATGCCGACATAAACAGGGACGCCAAGCCCAGGAGGAGCGCAAGGAGCTTAGAGCGCATCGTCTCTCTCCCTCATAAGCCAGGCATCATCCGCCGCATTCTTGGCCCGGACCCAAAGGAACCCCTGAAGCAGAGCGAAGGTCGTCGCGCCTGCGAACAGTGCGAGAGCAAAGATGCCGGTTAGCGCCCGAAGTGCCCCAAACGAAACGACGAGGGCGGCGACCAGAAACAGCCCGGTCATCGTGCGCAAACGTGCCGCCTTGAGCGTGCGCGTTTCGGGGGCAGCAAGGGGCGCCGGAACCAGATTGCGCCAGGAGTTCATGCCCCCCTCCCCTTGCGCGCAATGGCTTGCTCAGTGACTATGAGGACGTCGCCGCGCTGCTCGACCAGCGCCGGGGTCCTGCGTATCCCGAAATAGCTGGTAAGACGGCCGTCCTGATCAAAGTAGAACCGGCGCTGGTGAACCTTCATGAGCTCGAAGGGAGAGCCATCAACGAAGATGATCTTGGCGAGCGCATCGCCACCGTGCTTCATCGCCCATTCGACTTCTGCCGGATCGTCACCATCAACAAAGAGGAGCTTCTTGCTAAGCCCAGCAGCGGCAAGCGGGTTGACGCGCTGACCGGCCACAGCAATCAGGTTTCCTTTGTGATCGCGGATGTCCTTGTCGATCCGGATCGAGGGATCGAACTCCCAGCTCCGGGTCTCTTCCGCAGGCGAAATCCCGGAGACCGGAACCGGTCGCATCACCCTCGCCTTCACCTTTTCGGCGAACTGACGATTCATCTGATCGAGTTTTCCGGTCGCAGCCGCATGGTCGAGCCGCGCCTTGATAACGCTCAGGAGATCTGGCTCAGCAATGGGCCATGTCTGGCCCATCTGCCCGTGGTCGACGCGTTGCCCCGACACTGCCCCGCCGCTCGAAGCCGTCGCTGACACCGCAAGTCCGCCAGCAACGAGGAAGGTGAAAGCGACCCTCACAGGATTGGCTGCCCAGTGCCGACAAGCCGGTCGCGGCACACAAAACCGATATGCGCATAGCGGCTGTCGAACCCGTCCTTGTGCGGTGTGCCTGCAAAAATGCAGCCTTCCGGCACAACCCCGAGCGGGCCAGCTGCAAGACGATCGCCCCGCTTTGTCATCGGTTTGATGGTCGCCACGCGCTTGCCATTGACGTGCACATCATTCCCGATGCGCGTCACAATGTCGCCTGGCAGACCAAGAGCGATCTTGGTGAAAGCCGCCGGCTTCGCCCCAAAATACTTGACGGTAATGGGATCATGGCCGGGATCGAAAACCACATAGTCCCCGCGCACCGGAAAACGCCTGGCTTCGACCATGAACGCCCAGTTCGGGAGCGAATCCGTCACGTTGATCATCAGCGCGTGGTTCTCGCTCCACTTCGAAGCTGCGCTGAGGGCACCTGCAACGAGACAGACAGCAGCGATCGCCATAAGCCTGCCGCCGGTCGAAAGGCGTCTGGTCCCACCTGTCGTAACAGGAGGCTCGCCGTCCGACAAAAGCCGAGCAAACCCCTTGCGCTGAGCCGAACGAAGGAGCGAATCAGGGTTTGCCATCGCGCTGACGTCCCTGATTGGCGGCCATAAAGGCCTGCATCTCTTGTTCAACGCGGGCCGCCTGCCCCTGAGGAGCAGCGCCGAGCGCCTGCGCCGGTTGGGGACGCGGAACCTTTGCGTAAACGGCAGTCTTCACGCTCTGCGTGACGTCGGGAACTTCGCCCCCTACAATCGCCTCATGAACGAGCACGACTTTCCCGGACCTCGATAGGCCCGAGACAGTCTCATCCAGCGCAGCCATGAAAACAGCGGTTTGCCGTGCTGCGGTCTGCTCGTCGGCATTCGAGCGTGCCTGTGCCTGGAGATACTCCCCAATGATGCCCTGCAGCTGAAGCTGGACGAATTCCGGCTGCCCTGACCCCTGTGCGGCAACGCTCTTGGTCACCCAGGCCCCCCACACAAAGGTCGCCGCAGCGCCCGCGAACAGGAGGATTTCGCGAGCCGACAGCGCAGCAAAGCGACTGCGAGGTCTGACCTGCGAGGCCTTGGTAGACGCGGGTGTGTCAGGCGCCGCCATATGGTCGAAAAGGTCCGTCATTGGTCATCTCCAGCTACAAGGAAGGCTGAAATCAGGCTCGCGCGGCGGAAGAAGCCAATCAGCACAAAGCCTGTGAGCATGACGCCAAAGCTGATGGCCGCGAATTGATCGCGACGCGCCGTGTCAGCCGCGACGAAGCGCGAGGCGAGATTGTCCAGCTGAAGCATCAGGCCATCGAGCGTGAAGCCACCAAGGACAAGGAAGAACAGGGTGGCGATACCGAGGGTCGCTAGCGCGCTGGTGGCAAGCCATCCGATGAGCCGGAGGGCAATAGCGAGAAGGTCTTGAGCGGCCTGCTTGCGGCGCGCTGCGGCCGAGCGACGGGCCCACGAACGAACCAAAAGACGAGAAGGCGTGCTCATTCCGCAGCCTCCCTCATCGGAAGTTCTTCAGGCTCTCGATGATCTTCAGGGAAAGCCACCGCCTCGATCGCTTCGGGCATCCGGTAGCCACGATGCACATAGTCCTCGATCTGAGCGAAGACATGCGGGCTCGATGAATAGAGCGTGCCTGAGAACCGGTCGAGGACGAGCCGAGCGACGCATTCGGTCTCTGGGCCCCGGATGAAGATGTCCGAATAGTCGGTGCCGTTGCGCTTCAGTGACCGCAGCAAAGCCTCGGTCATGTTGTCCATCTCGAAGCGGTCCGAATTGCGGAAATCCGAGATGGTCTCGCCCTTCTGCTGAAGGATGAGGAACCAGTCTGAGTTTTCGAGGGCAGCCCGCGAGCCTTCGGATTTGTAGTAATCGTGGATCGACTGCGTGGCAGTGATCAGCGCGCCGCCATATTTGCGGCAGGTGCGCGAATAGGTCTCGACGAAGTCGGCCATCGCCCCGCCCTTCAGCATCTGCCAGGCCTCATCGATGATCAGCGGTTTCGGGATCGCGCGGTCCATCCGGCGCATAACCTGCGAGGCAATGAACATGATCGAGGTCAACACGACGCCGCGCAGCTCCACCCGGGTCGCCAGGTCCGAGAGCTCGAACACGGTAAGATCGGCTGACAGATCAAGGTTGGCATCGCCAAGGAAGAACTTCCCGTAGGTTCCCTTTTCCGCGAACGGCAGCAGTGAAGTCGCCAGATCATAGGCGAAAGGATGCTCGTGGCCCTTGAGGGCCTGCATCACGTGATCGATGGTGCCATCCCGCCCATGGCTGTCCCACACAAGATTGACCGCCTGGTCGATAAGCCCGCGCTCAGTGTCATTGAGGCGGGTCTCGTTGCGCGCCATCTGCGACACGATGGATTTGAGCATCGCAAGGCAATCGACCAGATAGTCGTCGTCACCTTCGGCAAGGGCCTCGTCGATCATGCGAAACGGGTTGATCGAAATGCCCGAAGACAGCTTGAACTCGGTGAAGGTCCCGCCCAGCGCCTTGGCCATATGCTCGAAACTGCGCCCGTCATCGATCACGATGGTTTTGGCCCCGACCCCTGCAAAGCTTGCCGTGAGGTCCTGCAGCAGCACCGACTTGCCCGAGCCGGACTTGCCGGAGATCGCGACATTGTGGTTGCCTGCACTGTTCTGAAAGGGGGACCAGAATTGCGGCTGCCCCCGGCGTCCTACGAAGAGAAGGTGCGGGATGTTGCCACCGATGTATTCGCCCTGGATCGGTGCAATCGCGGCAAGGTTCGCCGAGCGCATGGTGCGCATGCGCTTCATCCGCTTGAGGTCGCTGTCGAGCCCATCGGCCAGCAGCAGCGGAAAGTGCGCCATGAAGGCGGGAAGCTGGATATGGGTCTCGTCAATCAGATCCCAACCGCTCGCCTTGTAGAGAGCCTTGAGCGTACGCTCGCACGGCTCGCCCCGGCCCTTCGGCGCGATGATTGTGACCGCATAGTAGCAGGACACGAGCTTCTCACCCTGCTTGACCCGGTCGGCCACAAACTGCCACTCAGCCGCTTCGGTGCGCAGCTTGGGCACAAGCTTCACACCTTTGCCTTCCGCAAGCGAGCTGGTGCGCACGAACTTGTAGCCAGCCTTCGCCTCGGAAGACTCCTGATTGGGGATCACCCCACAAGCCGTCTGCAAGACGGGACAAGGCAGCGAGAGCTTGGGGTTGAAGATGTCCCCAATCACCTTCTGGCTGTCCCAGGGTGCCCAGCGATCCGGAAAATTGCGCACCGCCATGGTGCGCACATCGAAGCGCTCGGGCACGAAGTCCTTCAGCTCCGGCACGCCATCGACTGACGATCCCGTTGGCCGCAACGATTGGGCCTCAATCACCAGGCGGTCACGCCCAACATGGGTGACGAGATCCCGCCTGATACACTGCTCATTGATAGGATCGAACCGGTTGTATCCCGGCACTTCGTCGCCAGCGCCGGTGGACGGAGCGAGTATCTCGTCGAAAAAACGGATCAGGTCGGTTGGCGCGAATTCCTTGACAGGGACATCGATGGCATCGAGCGCCGAGATAATCCCCTCGCGCATGGTCAGGAGGTCATCGGTCGAAAGGCCAGAACCATCACTGATTCCGACGGCCAGCAGCACGCGAAAGCTCCGCACAAAGAACGGGCCGTCGCTCGCAAGAGTGGACCATGCTCCGCTACGCAGCTTGTCGACGCGATGGCGGGCGAGCGTCTGGAAAACCCCCGAAGCCTTGTAGCGCGGCAACGCCCAGGTCTGCAGTTTCTCAGCAACGCGCGGGCTCGAATAGTTCGTGACCGAGAACTTGGTGCCGGGCAGAAGAATGTCGG
>Ga0209812_10000189_pt1 | contig 57232 bp, 50 predicted proteins | sample JI71714BDNA_FD_187502 | JGI IMG/M metagenome (GOLD analysis project Ga0209812, IMG submission 187502) | Wastewater effluent complex algal communities from Wisconsin, to seasonally profile nutrient transformation and Carbon sequestration -... | ecosystem: Engineered > WWTP > Effluent > Algae...
GCAGTGGCAAACCGATGCGTGAGTTCCTGCATGTCGATGACATGGCCGCAGCCAGCGTCTTTGTGATGAACCTGGATGACCGTGTTTATCAGCAGCATACTGAGGCGATGCTCAGTCACATCAACGTCGGCACCGGTGTCGATTGTACGATCCGCGAGCTGGTAGAAACCGTGGCGAAAGTGGTGGGTTATCCCGGCCGTATTGTGTTTGATGCGACCAAGCCAGATGGCGCACCGCGCAAACTGATGGACGTCAGCCGCCTCGCAGCACTTGGCTGGAAGGCCGGCACCACACTTGAGCAGGGGCTTGCCAGCACCTATCAGTGGTTTCTTGCTAACCAGGATTCGTTCCGGGCCTGACGGAGGCGCAGATGTTCTTATCCGATGCTGTGTTCAGCACTGTGATCGACGCTACACCGCTGGTGTCGCTGGATTTGATAGTGCGCAATAGCCAGGGCCAGATTTTACTCGGGGAGCGGATGAACCGGCCGGCACAGGGCTATTGGTTTGTGCCCGGTGGCCGCATCCGAAAAATGGAAGCGCTGGCCAGCGCCTTTGAGCGGCTGACCACGGAAGAACTTGGTATCCGGCTTGCGCTGGCAGATGCCGTGCTGTTGCGGCCTTTTGATCATTTCTACACCGATTCTGTGTTTGGCGAGACACCACCCACCCATTATGTGGCGATTGCATACGAGCTGGCTGTTGCAGACAGGCTAAGTGATTTAACGGCGCTACCCCAGCAACAACATGGCCGGTATCGCTGGTTTAGCGTTGAGGAACTGCTGGCAGATCCGTGGGTACACCCGCATACCAAAGCGTATCTGGCCTGACCGATGGCGACCTATTGATGCAGACCTCAACGCCCCAGCCGGCGCTCAGCTCAGCGGTCAGTCTGGCCATTCATCAATTGCGGGTACTGCTGATCCTGGCGGTGATGATGCTGCAAACGTTGCGATGTGCTCAAACAACATTGCGGTTGATGCTAGAACAAACGCTCCGCGTTGCTAGACCTCTGTTTTTCTTGAGTGCAGCCTATCGGCGAGAATAGCTTGAACGTCCATGGCATGTTCCTCGGTTAGGTGTTTTTGGCGCAAGATCAGGAACTGCCATGAATGTTCCCTTCCTCACCTAAATTATTGTTTTACCAATACCACTTCTGTGGATACCTCAGGTTGACTATGCTAAATGGATCAAGTTATACCTATTACCATGCATTTGTAATTCCATTAATGTATGATTTACTTGTTTATAGATATTACTTGAATGTTTTGCGTAAATTTTAAATTTTTTTAATTATTTAGGGTCTGGTGTTTGCATGAAGATTTCAATTATTACTGCTACTTTCAATTCAGAGGTGCTAATTGGTGCGCTCATTAAATCACTTGAATTACAAACTAACCATGATTTTGAATGGATTGTTGCGGATGGCGGATCTAAAGACCGCACAGTTGAGTTGGTAAATGCTGCAGCTGTTAAAAATAAGTTGATTTTACAGAGAGATGACTTTGGCATTTATGATGCAATAAATGGTGCAATTAAAGTTGCTAAAGGTGAATATTATTTAGTTGTTGGATCTGATGATCATCTTGAGTATGATTGTGTTAATAATTTTATTACAAACCCTATGTTTGGCGAGGCTGAAATAATTACCGCTAATTTAATGTTTGGATCGGTAAAAAGAGGTGTGAAAGGTGGGCGGTCCGCATTAAATAAACAATTTGCTTATGTGTCATCACATGCTGTTGGAACAATATTTAAAACTAAATTGCATGATGTTTTTGGATTATATACTAGTAAATTTCCAATTGCAGCTGATCAGCTTTTTATTCTTACTGCATGTAAGGGCGGTGCTAAAGTTGAAAAAGCTGATTTTGTTGCTGGTACGTTTGCGATTGGTGGTGTGAGCAGTTATGATTTTGTTGGTACACTTTCCGAGTCTTTTCGGATTCAGTTAAAATTCCATAACAGGCTATTTCAAGTACTTATTTTTATTTGGAAGTTGCTACGATATTATCGCGATATAAAATGATATGAAAATAATTATATAGAACTGTTGATCGATTGCATTCAGAATGCTTTTGTAAAGAATCCACCTTCTAAAGAAGGTGGCTTTGTGTTAAGACCCTAAAAGGGGCCCTTAGTCTAGTCCAACGCCAATTCGGCTTGCTCTTGCCGTTACATTTTTCTTGGTGCCGCACATAGCGTCTAATTATATCTTCGTTTATTCCCACTGAATCCACGACATAACCTCTTTGCCATAAATGATTTCCCCACATTTTATTCTTTCTCAGATGAGGAAATTTACTGAACAACTTCAACGCTATTTTTCCTTTTAACGCCCCCATTAAGCTCGAGATCGATACCTTCGGTGGCACTTTGATCACCAAATGAACATGATCGATCTGCACATTCAGCTCCACGACTTCACAACCCAACTGAGCACTGTAAGCCTGAATACAACGCCAGACTTCCTTGCCTACATTGTCTTTCAGTATTCTGAACCGGTACTTCGGCGCCCAAACAATATGGTATTGACACCGCCAAAACACATGCGATGCTTGTTGATATCTACTCATGTTAATTACCTCTTTTGACTCTGCGAAAAATCAAAACGGCAATCAGCATGGGTAGGTCTTTACAGGCAAAGCCTTTTGAATGATAACCACCTACTGAAGTAGGTGGTTTAGGGCCGAAAATTAAAGAGCAAGCTCGATTGACCATCGCAGGCGGGACCTTCGATTGTTTTTTGATCTGTCGTTGACAGCTCCATGGGTTATAAACAAGATTCCTTACTTAAACCGAGTTATATAGTGCCTAATTTTTCTCTCTAGATTCATGTTATACGCTCGTTCAACGTTTTATTTTTTTGATAAAAGGGTCAAGCAGACGCAAGATCAAACTTTCCATGTATTGCCAGTCATCAATTTTGCGTAAAAAAACGATATGTAGGGTAATTATAGAAATTGAGAACGCTACGATAAAAATCGTACATATTGCGACTAGATCGATAAAAACATTTATATCAAGTCGCCCAACAAGACTTGTAAACATATTTGCCAGATAAACTGATAGTAATATTGGGATAAAAGATAGAAAGAGCTTGAAGGTATTTTTGTTACCTGTGTATATGAGAGAAGCGACTAACAAGAACAGAGTCGATGTACTTAACTCAGCTAGCACCCTAAAATAGCTAAATAATCGGAGATCGCTTATTCCAACAAAAATTAGTGGCGTAAATACGCAAAAGAAGGAGATACATTGAACTATAAAAATCTCCCGTGTCCTTCCGTACACTAAAAGAACGCGGCACGCGTGGTGCCAAATCGCTAATGATGGTATCAATAACGAAAATACCCCAAGTAGATATGAATACTGGGCCCAGTTGGGGCCGAGTAAAACCGCAGTCACTAAATCATGATTAAAATACATCAAGCTGGTTATTGGTGCAGCCAGTAGAATTATCAGCAGTAAGGATGCATTGTATTGCTTATTAAAATAGCTCTGATCGACTTTTGCTTTTGTTAGTTCAACGAGAAAAGGAGTCGTAATTGGCGTAAGAAAACTATCACTGGGGATATGTGCAATATATTTGATTGTATGATACGAGCCGAGTGAGGCCTGGCCATATGTTGAGCTAACTAAAAACGAATCAAGTTGCGTCCTAATGTAGCCAAAAATAGCCTGAGGAATCATCCAGCCTGAGAACGACCATTGTTCCTTTGCATTGGTCAACATGAATCGCGGGCGATATGGGTATATTATGTAGGAAAAAATTATAACCGTTACCGATCCTGCTACGCGTCCTATTACTAATGCCCAATAATTTTGTAATGTAAAAGCTGCAATGATTGTAGCGGACGCAGCAAACATTTTTGTTATAACTGTCAGTTTTACTTGTTTGCCATACTCTTGTTCTCTTCGTAGGTAGGCAAGTCCAGGATTTATTAGGTTATATGATAGAAAGACTAAAGTTAAGGCAATTATTAAGTTAACTAATCGTGGGTCTTCGTAGTATTCAGCCGCAACAAAAGCTCCCGCAAACATTAACGAAGAAATAATTGTTCTTAAAATAAAATTGATCGTCCAGTCTGTATTTATTTTGTCGTCATCTAGTTTGTCAACTCGAAGCAAATACTGACCTGATCCAGTATTGACTAAAATTTCGAACATTCCAATTACGAGCATTGCAATAGCGATAATGCCGAAATCTTCAGGTAGAATCAATCGAGCTAAAATCAGGGTGCTTATCAGGCCAACAAATTTTATTGCTCCTTGCTCAATCACTAATAATAGGCTGGCTAACGAACCTTTTTTTAAGCTATTCACTAATTAAACCTGTCTGATAGAATGAATCATTAAAATTTACTTTTGCTGCCAGAGACCATATTTAATCATTGCTGAATCTAAATCATCTAATTCTGCGTTGTTTGAACTTGGAATCGACAAAATTTATATCTTATTTTTCTTGGATTTGCTAATTGTGAGCATTGCATTCAAAAAAGCACAGTAAATTAAAATGAACCTTTTTTTTACTGATAGTTTTCGAAGAAATATTTTTTTGTATGTCTCACTAGGTGTTATGACATCCGTATGGTTGTTGGATTTGACAAGGTGAACTAAGTAATTATTGAAATCTATATCGTTTATCTGTTTCTCGTCAAAAAAATCAGGGAGAATGTTTGCTATCCTGATTTTATCTGTCGATTTTTTCACAGAGCTTGTCGACATAATACTGCCTGCAGGTTGTCTGCAAAAAATAACGTGCTCAGGAAAGAAGTCAATTTTATTATGATTTAGCAAAGCACTAAATGTGAACGGTACATCTTCATGTAGCATACCTTCAACAAACCTAAGCCGCATACGATCTAGTAAGGAACGGCGATAGAATTTATCCCAAACTGATACGTTAATTACTCCCAACCCAAGCATTTGTAAGTGATACATACGACTGTCAACTGGCCCTTTACCAGAAAATGGGTTTTCAACGTTGTGCAAAGGAAACTTTGAATGAGTATCGTCCATATATATATCCGGTAAACTCAATAATATCTGAATTAGAACTTTTCGTTAGCTCTAATACTTTAGTAAATGCAATATCGTCAACAAAATCATCACTGTCGAGGAAGTAAATCCATTACCCTGTTGCGATATCTAAGCCGGTGTTTCTTGCGGCCGATAGTCCTCCATTTACTTTCGTTGTCAGCTTTGTTTTATGAGGGAATGCATTTAGATATTTTTCAGCAATCATCAATGAGGTATCAGTAGAGCTATCATTGACTAGGATTATTTCTATAGATTCTGAAACTACATCATAAATACTAGTCAGGCACTCATCTAGGTAAGCTTCTACGTTATAAATAGGGACTATTATGCTTATATGCGGCACAGGCATTCGACTTATTCCTTTCTTCCGAGTTTCTTTCCAGTATTCTCTGGAAAGAATGTATTTTTTAAGTAAGAAATATAAATTGTTATTTTTTACATTGTCGATTCACATTCTTGAGTAAGACCATTAAAAAAATGGCGTGTCTTTAAAAAATCTCAAAGACATTTCGAGACACGATTCAAAATATCTTCAATCCTACCATAATGTTGCTGCAGGTTACTGATTTGCAAGTCATTTCCGTTATTCGCCACGTTTTCTAAAGCCAAGCCATTATCACTAGTGCCTTGCCAAGCGACTAAGTTAAATTTCTTACTTATTGGCGTGATGATACATTGATTTAATGTCCCCATCCAAAACAACCATAAATCATCCGCGGTGGGGCATAACGCAGTAAACACTTTTTCATCAGTGACATTGGCATGTAAGGCTTGTGGTGGGTAGAGCACACCAGCACCGCTGGTAGCGAACAGCAGATGCCCAGCTGTGTTCTCAGCGCTATTCTGCGTCCAGCTGGCATAAGGCGCTAATGTGCCGTCTTGATTAAATTTAATCTGATGAACCCGGTGTGCAACGATTTCCCGATAGTTACCCGTCCAGCGTTCGCACAATGCCTGTAACCAATTTTTCGAGAAGAAGATGTCATCATCCGCAGTGACGATAAATGCCTTAGGGAAATTGACTAACGTAGGGATAATTTTCTTGTAAGACTTTATATTTGCATAATAGCGGATTTCAAAGTGTGGAAATTTTTCGGTGTATGATTTTACCTGCTGTGGTACTAAATTCTTATCATCAAACGAGACCCATAAGATAATCATATCTGGTTTGATTGACTGAGATAATAATGTTTTTATCGTTAGATGGAGTTTCGGGAATCTTGGTGGGTAGCTTGTTAAACTGATGATAAGTTGCCCTGGAAGACGATGTTCTTTCCCTTTGATTAGTTGCGGTAGCAAAAAAATCGATGTATAGAGTTCATAAATGAAAGACTGAATATTCCAGTACATCATTTTGATTTTACTCTTCATATTTAATAAACCTTCAGGCACATCATCATTACGCTAATCTGCTTATTTAATTGATTAGTGGCTAGTATTTGAGTTTTAATCTTAAAAGATGGCTTGGTCATACAGCTTTCTTGATCATATAAATTTCGCTAATATTGGCGCAGTAGTTACCCAGACTAAAGGTACTAGTCACATGTTTAAGTGCGTTCTGACTTAATTCATCAGCCAGCGCTTTAGAATCCAATAGCAATAAAACCGCCTGAGCCATTTGATCAGGCCGGTGCGGTTCAATCAATAAGGCGTTTTGCTGATGCTCCAGCATTTCTGGAATGCCATTGACGTTGGTACTAACTATAGCCTTTTGGCAGGCCATCGCTTCCAGAATAGACACCGGAAAGGCTTCCAGATGTGATGCACAAACATAGATATCCAGTTTGTGCAGCGCAGCGCGTACATCGCTGAGCTGTCCATGAAACGTGAAGTAGTCGCTAAGGTCGAGGTCCTGCACCCGCTGTTTAAGCAGCGGTTCACGCGGTTCCTGCAGGATATCGCCACCGATAATGTCAAAGTGAACCTCCTGATGGGTTTTTACCACTTCGGCGGCCATCGCAATAAAATCGTCATGGCCTTTGCGTTGTTGCAGATTGGCAATAATGCCTATGTGCACTTTACCATCGATGGGCGCTGCTGCCTTTGGCTGTGGTGTAAATAAATCGGTATCGACACCATTGTGCACCAGATATTGCGCGGTATCCGGGCAATATTTGTTTAGCAAAGTGCCGGTGCCTTGCTGTAGTTCGCGGCTACAGAAGATAAAAGCGGCGGGTTTGGGAAAACGTTTAAAGACCCAGGCAACAAAGGCTTCTTCCAGCGGAAAGTGAATATGACAAATGACCGGAATATTTAATTCGCTGGCAGCTTTGATGATACTGCGCGTACAAATCAAATCCCCAGTATGCAGAATATCAATCGCGGAATTTTTCAGCAGTGTTTTGAACTGTTGCTTGGCTTTGAATGTTTTGAGCGGCTGCGTGAAAGCCGGCTGTACAAAGTCAAAAAACAGGTTTTCGCAGCCATAGCGCGCGAAGGTTTTACTCAAGCTGCCTTCGGCAGGGGAGATCAGCGCGAATTCGAAGTTTTGATGTTGCAAGCCCTGAACTATGGCTTCGGACATTCTTTCAGCCCCGCCCAGCACATTCACTGAATGCACAAATGCCACTTTTGTCATCGTTAATTCCTGCTCAGCGTGGTGTCGGTTTGCATCGACAGATAAAGTTCGTTATAGGCATGCGCCATAGCACCCGCGGAAAAATGTTGATAGACATAAGCCTGGCCCTGCTGCGCCAGCGTTTTTTTCAACTCGGGTTGCTGGTAAAGCCGAGTCCACAATGCTTCTAAGCCCGCTACATCACCGAATTCTGCCAACAAGCCGGTTTGTTCGTGGTGGATTAGCGCATCCACCCCAGGGATGTTAAACGCAGTGACGCAAACGTTAGCCGCCATGGCTTCCATCAGGCAGCGTGGGATGCCTTCTAAGCTGGATGTCATCACAAAACAGTCAAATTGTGCCAGTAGCTGCAACCGGTCGTCTCTAAAGCCTAAAAATTTGATGTTTTTGCTCAGGCCAAGCTCTGCAGTCAAGGCTTGCAATTGCGTGCGTTCATCACCATCGCCAATCAGCAATAGTTCAGCTTGTGGGCATTGGCGCTGAAATGCGGCAAAGGCAACAATGGTATCTTTGATATTCTTGCGGCTAATCAGCTGGCCAATGTAACCGATGGTAAAAGGCCGCGGTTCGGGGCAGCTAACTTGCTGCATTGCTTGTTCGACTTCACGCAGGTCGACGCCATTTTGAATGAGCTTGACGTGTTGCGCCGGTACCTGATACTGGTTTAGTACGGTCTGCATAATGTCCGGCGACAGCGGGCACACCCAATCAAAACCTTTAAATGCTTTGCCGCCAAACCACATATAAGTCTGTAGGCGCCAGTCTGCAGCATTTTCAAAGCCATGTGGCGTACACACCGATTGAATGCCGGCAATTTTTGCCGCAATCACGCCGAGAATATCGGACTTATAACCGTGCGTATGGATGATGTGGATACGATGTTGTTTGATCAGGCTGACTAAACGCGACACTGCGCGAAGATCAAATTTTGAACTCATGGCAATTCGATGTTGCTGGCCAGGCGGTAATGGGCTGCGTCTGAGGACTTCATCGGACGAACCCGGTTCGTCGGTAATAGCCAAATGCTGCACGATGTTTGGGTGTGCCTCTACCGACAACAAAGCGTTGACCCAGCGCTCTGCACCGTAGTAGCCGCTCGGGCAGATAAACTGTAAAACGTTGATGGTCATTGCGCAGTCACCTTAAAACAATAAAACGCAGGCCAGACACAGTGCCGATGGTCCGGGCGATAAAATAGATACTATAAAAAACCACAATATAAGCCAAAGATACCGTGTGCGAGGGTTGTTGATATAGCCTGAGGCTGTAGGCGGCAACTGGTGCGATAAACATGATGAGCGCCGGCAGCAGCAGTGCTGGCCACAGCACACTGCACAGCGTCGCCAGCAGGGCGATAAAAAACCAAAACGGCAGCAGAATACTCGGCCATTCCCGCAGTGGTACTGTTCTGCCACTGACGGAACGTAAGTTATATTCTGAGCGCCAAATTTCTTTCTGAAAGGTTTGTTTCAGCGACTTATCTTCACCCAAATGAATGTAATCTGTGCGGCTGGTGTAAAACAATTGACCATGCTGGCTGACTTTTTCGGTATAAAAGTAGTCTTCACAGGTTTGCAGATGTTCCGGGAAGCCGCCAATCTCGTCGTGTAGGCTGCGTTTGAGCAATAAGTTGCGGCCTGGCAGGAATGCGACGGCCTGATCGAGGCTGGTATTACTTAATGCAGTGCGAAGACGCTCAATCCGGCCGGCCTTTGCCGCGGCTTTCTGCTGGGCGCTGACTAATTTGATCGCACTGTTGTTTTCAATCAAATTCAGACAAACGGCGAGCCAATCTGGCGCTAACTGAATGTCCGCATCGAGAAAAGCGACGTAGTCAGAATGGGTCAGACGCACGCCGATATTACGCTGCGCCGAAATTGTGTTCGCATCTGCGGCGTAAACAAGAGTCAATTTCGCATGACTGGTTAATTGCAAGGGCTCGGTGTTTTTGGTCACCACCACAATTTGTTCAACCTGGGCAAAAGCGGATTGCGCCAATATCGACTCAATGGTCTGTTGCAGCAGTTCTGGCCGGCCCATATGTGGGATGACAAAAGCGACACTAGGTGCGTGCTGTGCCGCTGCACGGTCTGGGTTGAATGCTTCCGTCATCAGTTAACCTTGTGTCGCCGCTGCCTGGTGTAAGGTTTTAATCACCTTCGCCGGGTTTCCCGCAGCGATCACGCCGGCAGGAATATCATGAATAACCACAGAGCCAGCCCCGATAATCGAACCGTCTCCCACACACGCCATAATGATGGCGCCATTGCCGACCCAGCAATTAGCGCCAATAGTGATTTTCTCAAACTGTCCACCCTGATCTTTAATTGGGCGGGTTGGGTCATCAAAGCGATGCTGATTTTTTCCGCTTAACAGGTGAACGCCGCTACCGAGTAAGGTATTTGCCCCTATTGCACTGAGGCCAATATTGGACTGCGGACCGATATAAACGCCCTCTGCAATTTCGCTGCCTTGTTGTGAAAACAAAGTAGCAAAACCGATATAGCAATCTGCAGCGCAGTGTCGCATGGTCCGGCGATAGAATGCAATTCGCAGGTAGCTACCGAGGGTACCAGGTAGCAGTGATAAAAATTGCGCAAAACTGGCAAAAAGTTCATCTTGGCGGCTCAGTGGCTTTAGCAACCAATACAGCAGCAGTAACGGCAGCACAATGATGAAGCAAACCGCGTGCAGCGTTTTTTTCAAAGTTTGTTTTAACATGTTATGCAGTGCCGGCCAGAAGCTTAGGGAGAGCTTGCAACACGCCTTCCCAGCTATATTTTTGTTGAATTAATGCCGGCCCGTTTTGTTGTAATTTGGTATAAAGCGCCGGGTCCGTTAACAGGGCGCTGACTTGCGCGATGATGTCCTGCTCATTATCGGCCAGCAGGATATGCTCACCCTGTTCACAGGCAATACCTTCGGCGCCAAGTGTGGTGGTCACCACCGGCAGGCCACATGCCATTGCCTGCAGAATTTTGTTCTGCACACCGCGCGCTAGCCGAAATGGTGCAACAAACACGTCTGCCTGATGGTAGTAGGGCAGGATGTCGTTGACATAGCCGGTCACCGTGATGCCTTTCAGCCGGGCCAGCTGTTGGATCTTTTGACTGGGCTGCATACCGGCGATGATAAACTGCGCCTGCGGCCAGCGTTGCAGGATGGGTTCCCAGCAACTTTTCACAAACCACAGCACCGCATCTTCGTTGGGCAGATAATCCATCACGCCGGTAAATAAAAACACTGGGGCTTGTTGCTGTAGCGGTTTAGGGCTTGGGTAGAACTCGCCCGTATCAATGCCATTAGCGAGCACGGAAACCTTGGCTTTGGTCGCGCCACGAGCGCAGAATAAACTGGTTTCGTTTTCAGAAATAAAAAAGCAGTGATCAAATACGGCATGCGCAGATAATTCGGCTTCGCCAATGAGCCTGGCTTCGCGCTGATAAATCCAGCGCCATATCCCGCTAGCTTTTTCGGCGTATTGCTGCCATTTGTCCGAATCAAGATCCATGAAATCCATCAATAAGCGGCAGGAAGCCGGGATTATTTTCTGTTGGAGCAGGGGCTCCACATAGCATGCCATGGCTGAGCTGGTGCAAACGATGGCGTCAGGCTTTGAGTCTTGTATTGCCGCTTTTAGTTGTTGCGCCAGCGTTGCTGCGTAAAAGTGGCTGACCGATAAAGCTTGTTGACTGACCAACCCTTTCACTTTCCGCAGCCATGCCGGCCCCAGCTTGGCGGTGACGACCCGTAGTGGCAACGCTTGCTCAAGCTGCTCGGCAAATAAGGCCTCATTGTCGTCATTGACCGGGCTAAACACGGTGATATCAAAACCCTGGGCCAACAAATATTTAAGTTGGTGAAATGTCCTTATCTTTTCCCCTTTATCCGCCGGAAAAGGGATTCTATGTGACAAATAGATGATCTTCACAAGGGCTCCTGCCAACAGTCTTAAACTGCCACTGCTTTGATTTTTTTCACTTTATATTGAATATACATGCCAAACGCCAGTAATAGAACAGGCAACAGCCATTTCAGGACATAAGAGATTTTTTCGAAATAATATTTTTTGGTAATAAAATGCGAAACGCCGTTCCAATACTGAATTTTTTGCTGTATTCCTCTAGCTAAAAAATTTTCTGCATCATTGGTAAAACCGGCATCTATATACACTTGCCTGAATTCGTCGGGATCTTTTTGATAATACAAGCTGTCTTTTGACAGAACGACGCCAAAATCTGGGTCAAACAACTGTTTGTGGCTACCAAAATCAGCTTCGACCATAACATGTCCCGGGAAGGTGATTAACTGATTTTTAATACCTTGCTGATCCAGAATTTGCGACAGCATCATCGAGACATCGCCACAAACACCGATGCCGCGCTCGAGGCTTTTTTCAATGCTGCTATAGTGATACCGCTCAAATTCCGGGATGCCGGAAAATTGCCCCATCAGATACAAGATATAATTTTCCCAGATTGGCACGCGCTGGTGAAACTGCTCTGGCGGGTAAGTGCCCCAGCTTACATGGGCCATTGTTTGGGCAATGGCCACGGTTTGCCGCACGGCATAGTCAACGTCTGTTTCATCTGGGTATCTTGCTCTATTTGCCTGAAATGCAACTTTACTCATTAACACATCTTTATCTTTAAATCTAAGATGTTCGAGCGTAATGACTTCAGGCGCCAGGCTCCGTGTGGTGCCGTACAGGTTCAATGCTGTCAAACTGACCCCGCTAAGCATCAGGCTATAACTTAAGAATAACAACCATCTGAATTTCACTGCTAAACCTGCTGACATAAGCTAACTACGACTAAAGGCTGCTACTGAAAGACCGCGAATCAATAATATGATTTGCGGTTTAACAAATAGCGGCGACTTGGTAAAGCTCGTCCGTTTTATCAGTGATTGTTTCCGTACTGTTCTAACATTTGCTGGCCGGCGTCAAACTCAGAGCCGCCAATGGCATAGACCCTGACCCCGGCATCAACTTGTTCGTGCAATAAAATCGCTTTTAATTGTAAAAGCTTAATGAGCGCTTTATTTGTAGTGCGAACATCGCCAACCTGATACCAATACAACACGGTCATCCGTTCGCCCTGCATATTGGCGAGTTGTAGGTATTGCACGTTGTTATTCCAGTTGCCGCTGTTAGCTTTTTGCAAAATGGTCCATTGCTGGTGGTCAAATACCCGGTTATGCCAAGTGATTAAATCACCGTTGTTTTGTCTTACCGCGTAGTCAGCCGCGACGAATTCGATGCCCTGGCTATTGACTAATGAACTGCGCCGGATGCCATCTAGGAAGGTGGTTCCCAAGCGATTGCTAGCCAGATTGCTATCCAGATTGTTAAAACCTGCTGGCGTAGACATGGCAGCCGGCACTTCAGGTTTTGCGGTTTCAGGCAACAACAGGCGCAGCGGATAGACCACTAGCAGCAGGAGCATAGTCACGAACGGTAATACTTTGACAAATGCCGGTTGTGCAACATCTTTAATCATCATTGAGGATGGCTGAACAGCCGCAGATTGGTCTGGCATCGCATCGGCAAACTGTTCACCAATACGAAAACTAATCAACATGGTGATGCCGAAAACAGCCCAGCCATAGTAATAATGATCAGCGCCAAAACCCCAGGCCATATTGGTCTTCTCACCGATGTAGATCAGCAAAAAAGCCCGGATACCATTCGCCACAATCGCCAGCACCAGCACAAAAATCAGGAAAATGATTCTCTTGCGCAGACTGTTAAAATAGAGAAAGCAAAAAAGCAGGGCAATCACTGCAGAAGAAATCAGAAAGTTTAAACCAGAGCAGGCTTCTGCGACCTCAAAGATAGACACCGGCGTATGCAGATATAGCCCTTCGCGATAAACCGGAATCCCGACCAGTCTTACCAAGGCGACACTCATGTCCGCAGTAATTTCCTGCAAGATAGGTGTCAGTGATTCGCCAAAAGGCGCAGCGAAAATCAAAAACGCCAGCGGAAATCTGATGACTTTCGCAATAAGATTGCCAAGCAGATGCCACAGCAGTAACTGGATAAAAACGACCTGAGCAATATGGCTGGCGAAGTCGACATCGATGGCATAGGCACTTAGCCATAACAACAGCACCGGTAGCATCAATAACAGCGGCAGCAGCGCAGGCTCAGGGGTTAATCCGGCCCATTGCGGCTTCTGTTTCGACATCATATACAACGCCATCGGCAAGATGAAATAGCAATGCATATAGGTGTCGGTGCCGCGCCAAATCGCTTCCATTTCAACCAGCGTCGGCCAAAATAAAGCAAAGGTCAGTAGAACCAATACCAGCGATCTAATGCAAAATTGTACACTATAAGAATTCATAGTCATGCAGTAGATGCCTTTAAATTCAGTAGGTTAACTACAACGGCGTTCAGATGGGGAGGCAGTCGCTATCTGATCGGTTTGGAAAACTTCGCGGACAGATTTCCACGTAAAGTCTTTCAGTAAGCAGGCGATTTTTGCTTCCATCCGGCGCAAATTGACATAATGCCTGAACTTGGAACGGGCTGGTGCTTGCTCAATTCTTGGTTGCGCCGGGTCAATTTCCCACGGATGAAAATAAAACATGTATGGCGATGCCGATTGCGCAACAAAGCGGCGGATAAAATTGCGGCTGATCCAGTAAGGCAGCAAGCGGAAATAGCCACCGCCTGCGATAGGCAACTGCATGCCCCAACGGTTCAAGACCGGCATCGGGATCTCCCAGATACCTTCTGGTCGTTGATAAGGTTGCTGTGGCCAATCTGGTGTGCCGTAGTGATCATGCACGATAGGGTAGGTGCTTGAAGTGTAGGTATATCCGGCGTCTTTCAGTTTTTGAAATGCCCATTCGTTTTGTTTGCCGATCGAAAAGCTTGGAGCGCGGTAGCCGGTCACAGGTTTGCCAATAATGCCTTCGAGCAAGAGCCGGGCTTTTAACACATCCTGAAAAAACTCGTCCGGTGTCATGGTGTCGGCTTTTGCATGAGAATAGCCGTGGCTGGCGACTTCATGGCCACGCGCATCGATTTCTTTGACTAAATCCGGTTCGCGTTCGGCGATCCAACCCAGAATAAAAAACGTGGCTTTTGAACCGGTTTGGTCGAACAGATCCAATAAGCGTCGGGTATTTAACGATGCTCTTTGAGGGTAATCAGCCCAATCTGCCGGTTTGACACAGGCGTCGAAGGCTGCAACCTGGAAATAATCCTCAACATCAACGGTCAGTGCCTGCAATGAGTGCGCTCTGCTCATCTGTATCAACGCCCTTTACCGAAAATGACAATCTCCACAGTGCGGATCAGGATAATCAGGTCCAGCAGCAGCGTGCGGTGTTTAATGTAGTAAAGGTCGAACTTTAATTTTTCCTGCGCATCTTCAGTGCTTGAACCATAAGGATACTTCAGCTGCGCCCAGCCGGTCAGGCCTGGTTTCACGTTATGACGCTGGTTGTAATAAGGGATTTCTTTGACCAGCTTTTCCACGAATTCTGGCCGTTCCGGTCTTGGACCAACAAAGCCCATATCGCCTTTGATGATGTTAAACAGCTGCGGCAGTTCGTCGATACGGTACTTGCGGATAAAACCACCAATAGCGGTCACCCGGCTGTCATTGACCGTCGCCCACTGCGCGCCGCCGGCTTCGGCGTCTGGCCGCATACTACGGAATTTCAGGATTTGGAAAGGTTTGCCATCAATACCAATGCGGATCTGGCGGTAAAACACCGAGGCGCCGGTGCGACGGCCGTCGTCAAAATAAATAACCAATGCAGTGATAAGCATCAGTGGCCAGACAACCACCAGAACCATAAAGGCCAGCAAAGCGTTTAAGCGGTGGTCTAGGCTGGTTTTGAAGCGGTGATTCATTTCAAAACCGTTGGAGTAAATGACCCAGCTCGGATAAATCAGGTTGACCGCGATTTGACCGGTTTCCTGCTCAATAAAGTCGAGGATTTCAATGACATCGATGCCACGGGTTTTACATTTAAACAGGTGTTCAACCGGTAACATATTGCGCCGTTCGTCACAGGCAATCACCAGTTGTTCGATTTGGTTTTCAACGGCGTATTCGTAAAGGGCCAGCATATAGTCAAACTGAATAATCTTTTCATCAGGGATCTGGCCTTCCTGATCACCCACTATTTTCACAAAGCCATGGATTTCGAAGTTTTTCCGGTCGACGTTACGACGCATCCGGCGTTCGATAATCGATGCGCGTTCACCAGAACCCAGCACCAGCACGCGGCGCCGGCTGATTTTCGTGATGTCGTGGTAGTGAAACAACATCCGGAAAGAAGTAAGAGTAATCAGCGAAATCAGTGACGAGAGCACGTTGTAGGAAATACCCAGGTGCAGTGCCGGAATAAAGCTAAAAATGACGATTTCAAGCAGAATAAAAGCAAGAACAAGAGTGGTCAGTACCCGCTTTAACACACCACCGGTGTCTTCACGCAGTTTCTGATCATACAAGCCAACAGACAGGGCGCACAGCATCACGCAGCCGGTGTAAAGCACGGCGTTTATCGCCGCGAGTTCCTGATCAATCGGCTGATAAAAAGATAAAGCAAATGAAGCGACAAAACTGGATGCTAAAAGTAACAGCATTTCACCGAGCAGAAAAAGCTTCTCTGCCAGTGTATTTCCCCCATATCGAACAGCCTTATTCATTAATACTTCTTCCCGGAAAGACTTGATTTTAATACAGATTTAGTCACGAATTGCTTGACATAGCGAAACATAGAAAGAAGTATACGCTGATGGCCTTCAAACTGGAATTAAATTTTTATCACAGCTGTTACAGTCAGGCTGAATTCAGTTATATTACAGACGCATCAGTAACAAAGGACGTAAAAATGACCGCAAAATCATCTCGTTCCATCCTCGCCGCCCTGGCGATGGTCGTGGGATTATCTGCCTGCAGCACCAATCAACTTCCGCCAGCCACAGTACAGCCATCGCTGACCAATTCAGTCGATCAATACAACTATTTAATTGGTCCGAATGACAGCGTAACCATTTTTGTTTGGCGCAACCCTGAATTATCAGGTTCTTTTATTGTACGCCCTGATGGCCGGATCAGCACTTCACTGGTGGAAGACATTCCGGTTGCCGGCCGTACGCCAACACAGTTTGCCCGCGACATGGAAAAAGTATTAGCGAAGTTCATCCGTGACCCGGTAGTGACTGTTTCTGTGTCTGGTTTTGTTGGTCCATTCAGTGAACAGGTTAAAGTCATTGGCGCAGCGTCAAAGCCGCAGGCCTACCCGTACCGCCAATATATGACGTTACTCGATTTGATGATTGCGTCCGGTGGTTTAACCGAGTTTGCCAGTGGCAACAGCGCTAAACTGGTTCGGGTCAAGAATGGCAAGCAAATGACTTATGACGTGCGGCTTGATGATTTGATCCGCGAAGGCGATATCTCAGCAAACGTTGATATTTTACCAGGGGATACCCTGATCATTCCTGAAGCTTGGTTCTGATAAGTATCAGCGGAGTAGTATTAAGATGAAGGAATTGAACCAGGCGATAGAGATGGTATTGATCTATCTCCAAGGGATCTGGCTGCGGCGGCGATATATTATTCTGACTGCCTGGTTGGTTTGTCCGGTAGGGTGGTTGTTTGTATTTAACCTACCACCGACCTTTCAGGCTGACGCGAAGTTATATGTCGAAACACGCTCCGTGCTGGATCCGGTCCTCTCCGGGTTAACCTTCCAGACCAATCCGCAACAAGAAGTCGAACTGATGGCGCGGACTTTGCTTAGCAGGCCAAATCTGGAAAAGATTGCCCGGGCAACAGACATGGATGTTTCGGCTAAAGATTCAGAAGCTTATGAGCAACTGATCGATGGGCTGAAATCAAGCATTAGGATGAGCTCTTCTGGCCGGGAAAATATTTACGTAATTAGCTACTCCAATTCTTCTTCTGCTTTGGCCCTCAAGGTGGTGCAAGAAACGCTGAATACGTTTGTTGAAGGCCAAGTTGGTAACGTTGCGGCAGATAACAAAAAGGCCTCCGAGTTTTTGGATCAGCAGATCCAGGATTATGAGCAGCGCCTCTCTGAAGCCGAAACACGTCTGTCAAACTTCAAAAAAGAACAGCAGATGGTTGGCCCAGCCAGTGAAGTTGGCTTCTACAGCCGAATTGAAGCTGAAAACAACAAACTTGAGGATATCCGCCTGACACTGGCGCAGTTGCAGAGCCAGCTGGAATCGGCACGTCGGCAGTTAAAGGGCGAGTTATCGGCCACTGACCAGTCCGGTGGTGGCATAGCTACACAGTATGATGAGCGGATTAAGCTTCTAGAAAATCAACTGGATGCTTTATTGATCCGTTACACCGACCAGCACCCGGATGTGGTAGAGACGCGGCGTTTACTTGATAGCCTGAAAAGTATGCGCAGCGAAGAGCTGCAGCAATTAACCGAGCAATTGGCGAGCGGCGGTAATTCCTCAGCGGTCAGTCAAAATACGGTGTATCAAGAGTTGCGGCTTGCAGTCGCTAAGCTTGAGAATGAAATTGAGTCAACCCGAGTCCGCGAGCAGAGCATCCAGCAGAAGCTTGCCGTGCTGCAAAGTCAGCGCAATATCATTCCTGATATTGAAGCGAGATTAGCCGGTTTAAACCGCGATTATGAAATCACCAAGAGCAAGTACGAAGAGTTGCTGTCGCGCCGTGAAGCCATCAATCTGTCGCAGCAAGCAGAACAATCTTCTCAGGAAGTTCAGTTCAAAGTGATAGAGCCGCCACGGGTGCCGATTAACCCGTCTGGTCCGAAACGCGTGTTGCTGTATAGTGGGATCTTGGCCTTTGGTCTGTTCTTAGGTTTGTTCGCAGCCTTCGCTCGCAGTCAATTGCAACCTGTAGTCACTTCGGTACTGCAGCTAAAAACAATCACTGATTATCCGGTGTTTGGCTTGGTTTCTCACACTAATAAAGAACAGCTCACGCGCCACAATCGAAAACACTTGTTCTACTTTATCCTGCTGACGGGTGCCTTGGTTGCTGCCTACAGTGCATTTGTAATCAATGAGGTGGTATTTGGTGTTACTGCTAAGGATATCTGGGGGTGGATAGCATGAGTACCATTGAAAAAGCCCTCGATAAAATGCTGGAGAATGGGCCAGCACAAACGCCCGCAGCGGCGTTGCCTGAAGCTGAAGTGATTGTTGCTGCGGCAACGCAGCAAACCGCCAAATCAGCAGACTCGGTAGAACGCCTGACGGTTGATATTGATACCGAAAGACTGAGTAAACTGAATTTTGTGGCAAACGCTCAGGCCAGAACCTTGATCTCCGAGGAGTACCGGGTGATCAAGCGCAAGCTGATTAACAACGCCTTCGGTGCGCTAAGCACTTCGTTAAATAACGCGAACCTCATTTTGGTTACCAGTACCAGGCCAGGTGAGGGCAAGACTTTTACTTCAGTTAATCTCGCGCTCAGTATTGCACTGGAGCAGGACAAAACCGTGTTGTTAGTCGATGCCGATGTGCTGCGTCCCAATGTATCGAGAACTTTAGATATTAGCGTGCCGCTCGGCTTGACTGATTACCTGAGTTCAGATCAGGTGGATGTGACGGACATCATGTACAGCACGTCAGTCGACCGACTGAAGTTGATTGCCGCCGGCAAGCCGCACCATTTATCTACTGAACTATTGGCCAGTGACAAAATGGTGGCATTGGCGCAGGAATTTGCCACGCGTTATCCGGATCGGATCGTTATTTTTGACGCACCGCCACTGATCGGGGTCAACGAGACATCGGTGCTGGCTGGAATGTGTGGCCAGGCAGTCGTGGTCGTTGAAGAAAACAAAACCAATTTGAACGAGCTGGAAAAAGCTATCGGTTTATTGCCGCCGGATTTGGCAACCGGTTTTGTCATTAATAAAGCGACTCGCAGTGCTGACAAAGGTTATGGATATGGGTATGGATACTATGCAAAGTCGTAAATGTCTTTTGCTCGTCCCCTTGGCGTGGTGTTTGTCTGCACCAGCGTTGGCTGATTTGACGATCAAGCCGACACTGAGCAGTGCCATTTACGCCTACGGCATTAAAGACCAGGGGCTTGATGCTGATCGCGGTATGGCTTATGAAGTAAGACCTGGCGTCGATTTGAGCTTAACCGGCTCCTGGCTCAGTACCAAGTTAAACCTGCAGAGTCAGAATCTGGTGTTTGACGATAGCCAGCGAGATAACGACAGTTACTTCAGTTACGACTGGACTAGCAGTGCGCGGTTTTTACAGGACCAGTTGACTATCAGTGTTGGACTGAACCAGCAAAACCGCCGTGTTTCTGAGAGTACCAGCCGTTATCAGGATGCGATCAGCAGTACCGGTGAACTGACGACGGTTCAGGGCCAAAATGCGTCTCTGGCCTATGCAAATAAACAGTTTGAATGGGCTGAGATCGATTTCTCTCTTAGAGCGGCGAACGCTAAAGCGGATGATTATATTGCCGACTACCAGCAAGCTGTTGGTACTTCAACTGAGCTGGAAAATAGTGTTTATGGTGTATCTTTTGGTTTAGCAACCAGAGACCGTAACCGCAAATTTTTCTGGGGGGTGGATGCTGACGCGACCAAAAACGAACGTCAGGTACTGGAATCGCAATACAACCGTAGGCTCAATGCAGTATTTGGTATGCCGTTTTTCTGGCGGGTATCGATGATTGCCACTGGTGCTGTTGAAACCAACAGCGACCTCGAAGGCACGCAGTCGGTTTTTAGTCAGTATGGCAATTACCATTCGTTAGGAGGTGGCTTCGAATGGAAAATTACCGATCGTTCTTGGTGGAATATTACCTTTAATAAAGTTACAGATGCTGAAGATTCGCAAGAGTATATTGGGACTGAGTTTCAGTTTACGCCATCGAGAAGAACGACGCTGTCAGGCTCTTTAGACAGAAGATTTTTCGGCCGTACCGCACGCGTTGATGGTAGTTATAAGCTCAAAAATTTACGAATGTCAGTCAAGGTGTCTGATACCGTCGGCTCAGTGCTTGGATTGAATGGTGACAATCTGGAAAGCCAGTTGTTTGTCTGCCCACCGGGGGTCACACCGGGAATGGATAGCTGCTTCCAGCCGCCAACATCCTCTTATATCCCGGCTCCTGGTGAGTCTTTCTATAATGTTACTGATCTATCTTCAGATTTAAGTGAGTTTTTGGTTGTCCGTCGTGATGTTTCATATCAGGTCGGTTATGACTTTAACCGGCTTAAACTGATGGTCGATGTAGGACAACGTAAAGACCAACTGATCGAGCGTAACGCAGTCAACGACAATCGATATATAAATACTTCGGCAAACTGGCAGTTGAACAGAACCAATAACTTGATTTTGACATTAAATTATTCTGATTTGATTTATGAAATCGATGGTCAGCGCCAATCGTCCGATTTAGCCGGCGCGATGAAATCGGCTGCACTGACGTTAAAAAGAGAGATTAATCGTTCTTTATCCGCAAACCTGAACGTAAAACGTCTGACCGTTGACTTTAAGTCTGATGAACCTGACTATCAGGAAAACCGGATTTGGTTAGGGATTGACTACAAGTTCTGAGCAAAGCCGCTGCGAAGCGGCTTTTTTCATTGTGCTAAACCCAAGTTATTTGTTCTCAGCGTTTTTGTCTGATTCGATTGAACTTTGCCCTTGACGCAGTACCTGGTTTTGCTGTTGCTGCAGGATTTCGTCTAACTGCTGTGCCATACGGATCTTATGCTGCAGTGAGTTATCCAGCAGCCCAGAGAGTTCGGTCAGCATGGCATGATAGGGGTTTGTGGCTGCTGGGTTGACTTGGGCTGTGTCTTGAGTTGCCTGCTGTGGTGACATGACATTGACCGGCGGTGCCACCGGTGTGTGATTCGCCACTTCTCCGCTGATTTCCTGAATGACTTGCTGGACATCGTCAGGCGTGAAGGTTTTGACTTCCTCTAAGAATCCGAAAAGCAACACCCGGTCCATCAAGGTATTGATTTTACGTGGAATACCAGAGCTAAACTGATGGATCAACGGGAAGCAACCGTTTTCAAGTAAGCCGGCAGAACCACCGGCAGATTGAATCCGGTATTCGATATAAGCCTGACAATCTTCAACATTCAGCGCAGACAGGTTTGACGATGCGATGATACGTTGGCGGAACTGTTCCATATGCGGCGACTGGATAATGGCATTGAGCTCGTTTTGTCCGAGTAAAAAACTCTGCAGCAGTGGCCGGCCGGCCTGCTGGAAATTCGATAGCATGCGCAGCTCTTCTATGGATTCCAATGGCAGGTTTTGTGCTTCGTCGACGAGCAGTAAAGCTCTTTTCTTTTGCTGGGCCAATAGCTGCAAATATGCCGATATGGCCTCAAGGTAAGTCGCTTTGTTGTGTTCTTTGATTTGCAGCTGAAACACGGAGCAGATCATCCGTAACAGATCGTCAGGTTCCAGTTTAGAAGTGACAATCTGGCGGGCAATGATTTGCTGCGGCTCCAGTTTTGCCAGTAATTGATTGGCAATCGTCGTTTTGCCGGTGCCGACATCGCCGGTGATGACGATAAAACCTTCGCCCTGGCTGAGGCCATACTGCAGGTAGGCTAAAGCGCGTTTATGTAGTTTGCTGGCGAAAAAACATTGTGGATTCGGGGTCAGCTGAAAGGGTCTGTCCTTCAATCCATAATAAGCTTCATACATAACATCTATCCTAAATGCTGGAATTCTCGCCGGTCAGCGAATAAAGGAGGCTAGGGTAGCATAATGCTGGAATTGGTTGTATATCGCTGCGGTTTGGTCTGCAGGGAAAAAGCTACGCTAGCTTGTTGTTTTTTCGATATTTAGCCTGTTTTTGTACTCTTTGTGCACACTGAGATTAATTTTTACCCGATCAGATCTTCCCGCCGAAAAAATTGTTGACACTCCAGGGGGAGGCCCATAGAATGCGCCTCGTTCTGTAACGCAAAGCGCTTGCAATGCGTTGTTGATGTGGGGCTATAGCTCAGCTGGGAGAGCGCTTGCATGGCATGCAAGAGGTCAGCGGTTCGATCCCGCTTAGCTCCACCAAAAATTCTGTATGTGTCCCTTTCGTCTAGAGGCCTAGGACACCGCCCTTTCACGGCGGTAACAGGGGTTCGAATCCCCTAAGGGACGCCACTTCAGAAACAGAACATGTATATTAGTCCGTCCCTTTCGTCTAGAGGCCTAGGACACCGCCCTTTCACGGCGGTAACAGGGGTTCGAATCCCCTAAGGGACGCCAATGATATACGCAACAATCTGAATGTGTCCCTTTCGTCTAGAGGCCTAGGACACCGCCCTTTCACGGCGGTAACAGGGGTTCGAATCCCCTAAGGGACGCCACAGATTGCTCAAGTTTTCCAGATGTCCCTTTCGTCTAGAGGCCTAGGACACCGCCCTTTCACGGCGGTAACAGGGGTTCGAATCCCCTAAGGGACGCCATCTTTTGAACAGCAGTTCATCCGATGGGGCTATAGCTCAGCTGGGAGAGCGCTTGCATGGCATGCAAGAGGTCAGCGGTTCGATCCCGCTTAGCTCCACCAACTCAACGCTCCACGAAATCATCGCTTAATAAAATCCATCACATTTTCTAGCTTATTCGATCTGGCGCCACGTCTTTATTTTTCTGCACTGACATGCAATGCATTGTGCCGTTACAACGCGTTGAGCAGCCGCTTTGTCAGCGTTCTGTCAACGCGCTCAATATCTCATTACATTTCTTCGATGAATGGCAGCATAAAATCGCGGATAATCGGTTGAGCTTTGCTATTGGGATGAATGCCATCTGCTTGCATCAAATCCTGTTGTACGGCAATGTTGTCCATAAAAAACGGCCATAGCTTGATTTGATGTTGTTGGGCCAGCTCTGCGTATACCGCAACGAATTGCTCGGTGTAACGTGGTCCATAATTCGGTGGGATCCGTATCTGCATAAGAACCGGCGTTGCGCCTGCAGCTTTAGACAGCAGGATCAGCTGTTCGAGGTTTTGGCGCAGGCGGTTGACCGGAAAGCCGCGCAGGCCGTCATTGCCGCCAATTTCAATCAGCACTGCCGTTGGTTGATGTTGTTTTAGCAGCTCAGGCAGGCGCGCTAATGCGCCGCCACTGGTTTCGCCGCTGATACTGGCATTTTGAATGGCCCAGGGCGATTTACTCAGGGTAAGCTTTTGTTGCAGCAGGGCGGGCCAGCTTTCTTGCGCGGTCATGCCGTAGCCTGCACTTAGGCTGTCACCCATGATCAACAGAGTTTTTGCCGGAGCGGCCAATGCAGGCACGCCGGAAGAGATTAACAGCAGAAAAATAAGGAAAAAAAATCGCATGTCAGTAACACCTGAGTTGTTTATTCAGACCCGTCAGCTATGCAAACAGGTCGCCTTGACGGGTAATACGCTGAATATCCTGACGGATATCAATCTGACAATCAACCGGGGAGACAGTGTGGCTATTGTCGGTGCCTCAGGCTCCGGTAAGTCGACCTTATTAGGTTTGCTGGCAGGTCTTGATATACCAAGCTCCGGCGACATCATGCTGGCCGGTCAGCGCATTGATACGTTGACCGACGACCAGCGCGCCGAATTGCGGGCAAAACATGTTGGGTTCGTGTTTCAGTCATTTCTGCTATTACCGGCTTTATCCGCATTAGAAAACGTGACGTTGCCGGCCGAGCTTGCCGGTGTGGCTAACGCGACCGAGCGTGGCAAGCAGCTGCTGGAATTGGTTGGCTTGTCGGCACGGATGGATTTTTTCCCTGCACAGCTCTCTGGTGGTGAGCAGCAGCGCGTGGCGATCGCACGGGCCTTTATTACTCAACCGGCGATCCTGTTTGCTGATGAACCCTCAGCGAATCTGGATAGTGCGACTGGGCGGAAGATTGAAGACCTGTTGTTTGAGTTAAATAAAAGCCAGGGCACGACGCTGGTGTTAGTGACACACAATGCGCAATTAGCTGCCCGCTGTCAGCGTCAGTTTTTGATGGATGCTGGCCGTCTGACAGAAGCCGTTCCGGCAGCGCAGGAGCTCAGTCATGTGGGCTAAAATCGCCTGGCGTCTGTTTTGGCGTGAGTTGAAGAACGGCGAGTTATGGGTGATCGCCTTTGCTCTGATGCTGGCTGTACTGACGGTTGTCAGTCTGAGTGGCATCACCGACAGTGTGCGTAGTGCGCTGATGCAACGCAGCAGTACCTTCACCGCAGCGGATAAAGTGCTGCGCTCCAGCTTACCATTCCAAACGCAAATCATCGAACAAGCGAAAGGGCTTGGATTAAATACAGCGCAGCAAATCCAGTTTAACACCATGTTGTTTGCCGGCGACGCGATGCAGTTGGTCAATGTAAAAGCAGTGTCGACGCACTATCCGCTGCGTGGGCAGTTAGTGCTGGAAACCGCGACCGGACAGACCGGGCAGTTGGAAGCAGGCCGGTTGTACCTGGAACCTCGTCTTGCTCAGATGTTAGGCATCAAAACTGGCGACAAGTTAGAGTTAGGCGCCGCACATCTAGTGGTTGGCGGCATGATTGTCGAGGAGCCGGACGCTCCACTGAATCTTTTCGGCGGACAACCCCGCGTGTTGATGCATTTGGACGATGTCGCCGCGACTTCGGTGATCCAACCCGGCAGCCGTATTTCTTATCGATATTTGTTCGCCGGTGATGCCGATGCCTTGGAGACACTCAGCAAAGACATAAAACCGCTGTTAACGTCGAATGATCGCTGGCAACAGCTGGATCGGCAAAGCGCGGTTGGTAGTGCTTTAGATCGGGCAGAGCGTTTTTTATTGTTGGCTGGTTTATTGGGGATTGTTCTGGCTGCTGCTGCTGCTGCGGTAGCTGCCAATCGTTATAGTCAGCGTCATCAAATGGCTGTTGCCGTGATTAAAGCGCTTGGCGTGACTTCCGGCATGGCCCGAAAAATCTATTTCAGCCATTTGGCTCTGGTGACCGGTTTTGCCAGTTTGGCAGGATTAGCACTCGGCTTGTCGGCAAACTGGGCGGTGCAGGGGCTGCTTGGGCAATGGATCGAAGGCTATCAGGCCATCTTCAGCGCAAAAGCCGCTTGGCTCGGTGTTGCCACAGCTCTGATCTGCTCTTTATTGTTTTCACTAAGGCCGGTCTGGCGCCTGACCGCTGTGCCTGCGATACAGGTGCTGCGTCAGCAGTCTGCTGAGTGGCAAATCGATCACTGGCAGCTGGTTAGCGGCTCAGCAGCTGTCATTGCACTGATGTGGTTATTCAGCGGTGATCTCTGGCTCTCTGGTGTGTTGTTTTTGGCTTGTGCGGGCTTTGGTCTGTTCTTAATTGGTTTTTCTGCCGTGATGGTGCGATTTGCAAAACCGATGGCGGCCGGTCAGAGCAGTGCACTCAAACTGGCCTTAGCAAACCTGCGCCGCCGGCTTTGGCAAAACAGTTTTCAGTTGATGACATTCAGCCTGGCGTTGTTTTTAACCCTAGTGCTTTATTTCCTGCGTGCTGAGCTGTTAGAGCAATGGAAGCAGCAAGTGCCGGAGAATGCGCCGAATCAGTTTTTGGTCAATATGACTGCCACCGAAAAAGATTTGATTGCGAAGCAGTTGGCAGACTCAGGTCTGACGACCGGATTGTTTTATCCGATGATCTCGGGCCGCGTTCTTGCGGTTAATGGCGAGACTTTGCAAGAGCCAGCGAGAGAAGATGGCAGCGAATCCCAGCGCTCTGCAGAGCAGTCTGAGCCGCAGGCATCGGCATCATCTGAGCAAACGCCGCGCCGGGAAGGTTTTGGCCGGGAGTTGAATTTGAGCTGGTTAGCTGAGTTACCCGCGAATAATCAGGTCACAGCAGGTTCATGGTTCAGTGGCCCAGCGGAGGTGTCGGTGGAGCAGCAACAAGCCGAGCGCCTGCAGCTGCAACTGGGTGACATCTTAACATTCTCGATTGGTGGGCAGCAGTTCAACGCGAAAGTGACCAGTTTTCGCAAAGTGGACTGGAATAGCCTGCAGCCAAACTTCTTTATGTTGTTAAGTCCGGATCTGATGGCGAATTTCCCTGCGACCTATTTAACCGCATTTTATCTGCCTGAGACGAAACAGTCTGTGCTGACGGCGTTACTGAAACAGTATCCGACGGTTTCAGTGATTTCGGTTGCGGCAATTTTGCAGCAGGTTACGGCGATTATTGACCAGGTGTCACTGGCGTTAACGCTGATCTTGGTGTTGGTGTTCAGCGCAGCTCTCTTAGTGTTGATTGCACAGGTGCAAGCCACCGTCGAGCAACGCGAGCAAGAACTGGCCATTCTACGCACGCTCGGTGCTCGTGGACGTTTCTTGCGTCAGGCGGTGCTGTATGAGTTTGCCGCTCTCGGTTTACTTGCCGGGGTGTTTGCTACCATCCTGGCGGAAACCTTATTGGCTGTGGTGCAAATGCGGATGTTTCAACTGCCGTTCAACCTGCACCAGAGTTTATGGGGCCTTGGGCCGGTCGCCGGCGTGGTGCTGTTGACGTTGCTGGGCGCATTGCTGCTGCGCGGCATCCTGCAGCCGACTCCGGCCAGCCTGATCCGCCGCGCGTTACATAGCTAGTTTGATGCTCACAGATGGAGGGCTGCCATCGCGGCCCTCAGCTGACTGTAGTGAAAATGATAGCCGGCATCTAACAGCCGTTTCGGGTAGACCTGTTGGCCAAACAGCAGCAGGTCAGCCATTTCGCCGAATAACAACCGCAGTGCAAAAGCGGGCAGTGGCAGTAACTCGGGTTTTGCCAGACGCTCTGCAAGTAGCTTACTGAATTGCTTGTTGGTCACAGCCATGGGTGCCGTTGCATTGTAAACACCCTGACATTCAGCATGTTCCAACATAAATTCAATAATGCCCACCATGTCATCGAGATGGATCCACGACATGTACTGTTCGCCATCGCCGAGCTTGCCACCAAGCCCGAACCGATAAGCCGGTAGCATTTTGCTCAGGGCGCCACCGTTGTCTGACAGCACAATGCCTGTGCGTAAAATGCAGACGCGGGTTTTCTCGGTTTGGGCGCGCATCGCCAAATTTTCCCACCGGGCACAGATGTCATGGCTAAAATCCGGATAAAAGGTGGTACAGCGCTCGTCGATACTGCCGGCGCTTTGCCGGCCATAAAACCCGATAGCAGAGCCGTTAATTAACAGCTGTGGTGGCGTGTTCGCCTGTAAAATAGCACCGGCGATTTGTTCAGTGATTCGCCATCGGCTCTGGCAAATCCGCTCTTTCTGTTGATCAGTCCAGCGTTTTGCCGCGATGGGCTCGCCAGCCAGATTAACCACAACGTCCAGTTGATTAAAATCAACGGTGCTCAGGCTATCCGTCCAATGCACTGCCGGATCGGATTGACGCTGCGCCTTGACGATATCTCTGCTCAGGCAAATCAACTGATGCTGATGCTGCCAACGCTGAACTAAAGCCTTCCCGATTAATCCAGTGGCGCCGGTTATCAATATCCGCATGGTTTCACTCCTGAGCAAAAGGCCCTGCTGAAAAATACGCTGTTATCCGAGTTGCAGATCAATAGCTTAGCAGTGCAATGCCGGACAATAAATCCGGATCTTGCAAGGGCTCAGAAGATAATGCAGTGCTGAGGGCTCCCCAATGATCGTTTAATAATGATGTTGCGGAAAGATCAGGCTAAAACTGGCGCCACCTAACTGGCTTCGGCCGATCTCCAGCCTGCCCTGATAGGACTGGGAGAGCTCGTCGACGATTGATAGACCGACGCCATGGCCATCGGTATATGTGTCTAATCTAGTTCCACGATTCAATAGCTGTGCTGTTTTATCTGCGGGGACGCCAGGGCCATCATCCTCGACCATGAGCTGTAAAGGTCTGGCTTGCACAGTCAACCGGACTTGCTGTTTGCAGGCTTTGCTCGCGTTATCGAGCAAATTACCCAGCATCTCCATTAAATCGGTTTCATCGCCGCGAAACATCATTTGCGGCGGGCAGTCCAGTTCATAGTGGATTTGTTTATCGCGGTAGATTTTCTGCAAGGCACTTTTTAGCTGCTCAATCACTGGGCTGATCGGGATTTGTTTTAACCAGATATCCTGACCTGAACTGCTGGCTCTTTTGAGTTGATGTTCAATCATCGCCGTGATGCGGTCGATTTGATCGCGTAGCTCAGGTTGCTCTGCCATTGCCGAGGTTTTTAGTACTGCAACAGGTGTTTTCAACGCATGTGCGAGATCACTCAGGTGATGGCGATAACGTTGCTTCTGACGGTTTTGATTATCTAGCAACAGGTTCAGGTCTTCTTTGATCGTCTGCAATTCAGCAGGGTATTCTTGTGTGAGTTGCTGCTGTTGGCCGCTTTCAACCTGTCTGATCTCATGGTCAAGCGCAGATAAAGGTCTGGTCGTCCAGTAGTACGCCAGCAGCATAATCAAGGCTAACACCAGTCCGATGCCAATAAACCAGCGCAACAGCGTCTTACGAAAGCTTTGCATCGGTGCGTCGAGTAAACGATCATCTTGCAGGATATGGATCGTCAACGGCATGCTGCGTTCGCCCATATCAAACAGCAGCGCAAAAGACAGCACCCAATAAGTTTTGCCGTCTTGTTCAAGCGCGACAAATTCATGTTTACCCGGCAGCATTTCATGGACCGGTGGGGTAAATGTTTGATTCAGAGAAGAATCAGACTGCCAGAGGAGTTTGTCGTCAGAGACGATATAAGCGCTGGTGCCGGAATCGGTGCGTAAAAAGTCAGCCGGTAAAATACTGTTATTAATTTCCACCACATCATTCTTACTGGAGAGTTCAGACAGAAATGAATAGAGATGGACTTCCAGTTTTTGTTCTGTACTGGTCAGCAGCTGTGCAAAAAATGCCCGTTCAATCGCCAGAAAAGACGCTGGTAAAATGAACACCAGCAACATCAGGCAGACGATAGCCTGACGAAGCTTCAGTGATAGCGTCATGCACCAACCGCCAGATTAAAACGATAGCCGCGACCACGCAGCGTCTCGATCGGCTTCAGCTCACCGTCTGGGTCCAATTTTTTCCGCAGACGCAGCACAAAAACTTCGATGACGTTACTGTCGAGATCGAAATCCTGATCATAGATGTGTTCGGTGAGTTCAGTTTTAGAGATCACCTTGTTCGGGTTGAGCATAAAGTATTCGAGGACTTTATACTCGTAGGCGGTCAATGGTACTTCCTCACCCTGACTCCACACCTGCTGCGTGCGGCTGTTCAGGCTGATGGGACCGGCGCTGAGGGTAGGGTCTGGCTGGCCGGCTGCGCGCCGGATTAATGCATTACACCGTGCCAGTAATTCTTCCATATGAAATGGTTTGGTTAGATAGTCATCAGCTCCTGCATCGAGTCCCTGGACTTTCTCCTGCCAGCTCCCGCGTGCGGTTAAGATAATAACCGGCGTTTTGATGTCTTGCTGACGGGCTTTGCGGATCAATGACAAGCCATCCAGTTTTGGCAGGCCTATATCAATGATGGCGAGATCATAAGGATATTCACTGATTTTAAAGAATCCATCAGAGCCGTCGTGCGACAAATCAACAGAAAACTGTTGTTGCATCAAATGGTTTTTAACTTGTTCAGCAAGCAGGGTTTCATCTTCAACAACCAGCACGCGCATGGCATATCCTTATCATCAACCTAAAAAACTAGTGCAGTGTAAAATAGTCAGCGCTGGACGAACAGCCATCGCTGGCGGAACCTACTGATTTCGAGGTGGTTCAACCACCACCGGCATTTGAGCGCCCGGGTCCCGGTCCATCATCGTTGTATATTCGCGATTGTTAAGTTGATAGGTTACCCGGTAACCATCCACTACGCTTTGATATTCGACTTCGGTGCCGGCCTGATAACAAACGGTTTGTAAGTGCACGACGTCGTTGCCGTTCTGCTTACCGACATCGTGACCGATGGACCCGCCAAGAACAGCGCCTGCAGCCATCCCTACTTTTTTGTTTGAACTGTTGTTGCCGATTGCATTGCCCAATGCACCGCCGATGATGGCGCCGACTATGGTCGGTGTGGCTGAATTGGATTCACGTTGAACGACCTGACGTTCTTCACACACGCGTTTGGGTTTATGAATTTCTATCGTTTTATAGACAGGCTCGGATTTAATCACTGTGGCCATCACATATTGCTTCTTGCCGTAATTCGATGAGCAGGCTGTGATCAGGGGTAATAACAACAGTAGATAACGCATTTTAAATCCTCCGACTTGGTATCACACGACAATATTCAAAGTCAGCTTAACTTTAGCTGAATTGTCAGGTGATCAAAAAAATAAGCAAAAAGTTGCAAAAAAGTAAATTTATTCTAAGTTGAATAAACCTGGCATCTGCCAGGCAGTCAACGCCGGTACATGATGTTGCCGGCTCCTTTTAACATGCTCTGAAAAGCAAGGAAAGTCCGATGAACATGAAATCACTGTGGTTTGCGCTGTGTGCAACATTGGCTTGTATTGGTAGTCAACATGCCAGTGCTGGACTCAACAATTCAGTTAACAATGATCAGAAAGTGGTTAGCTCGGCAGCGCAGGCGAAGCTATCTCTGAACAAAGCTGATCAACAACAACTTGAAGCTATCCCCGGTATTGGTGCCAAAAAAGCTCAGGCTATTCTGGAACACATCAAACAGCATGGGCCGATTAAAGACAAAAAGCAGCTGATGGAGGTCAAAGGGATTGGCGAGAAGATGGCAGAGCGTATCGCCACTTTTGTCAGCTTTAGTTAAGGCCTGTGACTCGCGGCTGAATTGAACGTCGGGGGGCTATCAATTCAGGACGCTGCAGTTGTTGAGCGCCGCAGCCTTGCACTGCGGTGCTCATCATCGATTGCGGGGTTATACGTCGCCTAAAGCGCGCATTTGTTCGTTCGCCCACTGGACTGCTTCGTGATATTTGTCCGGCAAAGTTTTGGGTTCGATTTTGAGTCGGGCAATGGCTTCATTGGATTCCTGCCATTCACCGCGCTCATAACATTTCACTAGATTCAGATATTCAGTGAGTAAACCCGGTTCTCCAACCAACGCATCTTTAATATCTTTGGCTAACGGTAATTTCGTTAGTACTGAGGACATCGGCTCATCAAGAATGGCATCCATCAAAGACATCATGCCGGTAAGAAATGCTTTTGCCGTATCGGTTTGGCGATGCAAAGTCGCAATGCCTTCGGCAAACTTTGCGCGGGTCATGGCAAGCCGCATCAATTCGGCCGGTTTTTCGCTGGACACCTGTGCGGTAAACAGCACAGAGAGAAATTTTTTCAGCTCCGCTTGCCCCAGCACGACCAGTGCTTGTTTGATGGTTTCAATTTCGGAGCGGCGTTTAAAAACCGCGCTGTTTGAGTAACGCAATAGCTTGTAAGACAGATTGACGTCGCGTTCAAACACACTAGTGATCTGCGCGAGGTCCATTTCTGATTTAGAGGTTTCATACAACAGCTCGGCCAGAGTCATCTGAGCAGGCGATAAGGCTTTACTCTGCAGCATCTCCGGCTTCGAGAAAAAATACCCCTGAAAATAGCTGAAACCCATATCCAGCGCGTTCTCGAACTCCGCGTTGGTTTCAACTTTTTCCGCCAGCAACTTGATATGGGGGAACGGCGCGACAGCCTGTAAAATTTGCTCAATCGTGGCCGCATCTGTACTGCGAAAATCGATTTTAATGATATCAATATAAGGATAGAAATGACGCCAGACCGCCTGATGAATGTAATCATCCAGAGCGATGACATAGCCTTCTTCTTTGAGTTGCTGTACTTCCGCTAACAGTTTTTTGCCAGGCTGGACAGTTTCGAGGATCTCAACCACCACCTGCTCACGCGGCAGTAGGCTAGGGAACTTCTTAAGCAGAGTTTCCAGAGTAAAATTGATAAAACCGGGTTTATCACCAAGAAAATCGTCGAGGCCGAAATTAAACTGGCTCCCTGCAATCATTTTAGACGTCGCTTCATCGCCATCAATATCCGGAAAGACATTTGCCAAGCCGTCACGAAACAACAGCTCGTAAGCGTACAGGTTTTTTTCCCGATCAAGGATAGGTTGGCGGGCGGCGTAAAAGTACATAACTGCTTGTGTCCTCGGCATTTGCTCCTTGAGCAATGTAGCAAAGAACATGAAGCAGTGGCTAATAAAATTTGCGGCTTTTTGTCAGTGAATAAGTGCTCAGCCAGATAAGGCTGAGCACTTAAACGATCACGAAGCTAATTGCTTTTCAAGCTCTGTAAAATGCAGGTTAACAACAGGATCTGGTGCTTTCGTCAGTAAGCTGACAACAAACACCGCAAGGGTGGCAAAGAACACGCCAGGGACCATCGCGTACAGGTAGTCGTTTAACTGCTGCCCCTCTATTTGTAGCGGGCTGAATACCCAAAACAACACAGTGCCAGCGCCAACCAACATGCCAGCAAGTGCGCCAGCGGTGGTCATTCGACGCCAGTACAGACTGATCAGGATCACAGGGCCAAAAGCAGCGCCAAAGCCGGCCCAGGCGTTACCGACTAAGTCCAGAATTGAACTGCTGCGATCTAACGCAATTGCTATCGCCACGACTGCGACCAGTAATACAGATAAACGGCCGACCAGAACCTGGGTTTTATCTGAAGCTTGCTGATTCAGAAATGTTTTGTAGAAATCCTGAGTGAGTGCGCTGGATGTTACTAACAGTTGGCTGGAGATTGTGCTCATCACAGCGGCAAGCAGCGCTGCCAAAAGGAAGCCTGTCACAAAAGGATGAAACAGCACTTGGGACAGCATGATAAAAATGGTTTCAGGATCAGCTAATGTCTGCTTAGTCTGGTGGACATAAGCAATACCGATAAATCCGGTTGCCATAGCACCTAATAACGAAATGATCATCCAAGACATGCCCACACGACGCGCGACCGGGAAATCTTTTACTGACCGAATGGCCATAAATCGGACAATGATATGGGGTTGACCAAAATAGCCAAAGCCCCAGGCCAGCAATGACACAATCCCCAAAGCACTGGTGCCGGTGAAAAGATCCAAATGATTTGGATTCAAAGACTCGACTATGTTCAATGTGGTTCCTACATCGCCAACCACGTTCAGAGCGACCAGTGGCACTATAATCAAAGCTAGGAACATGATGATGCCCTGGACAAAGTCCGTCATACTCACAGCAAGAAAACCGCCCAACAGGGTGTAAGCGATGACGACAGACACAGTTAACGCCAAACCATAGATATAATCGAGCTGAAATACGCTCTCAAATAGCTTGCCACCGGCAACGACGCCAGACGCTGTATACAACGTAAAAAACACCACAATAACCAAGGCTGAAATCAGCCGTAAGGTGCGGGTCCGATCGGCAAACCGATGTTCGAAATAGTCAGGCAGGGTGATGGAATCATTGGCAATTTCGGTGTAGAGGCGAAAGCGCGGCGCTAAGAACAAATAATTGGCCCAGGCGCCGAGAATTAGGCCGACGGCCAGCCAAATCTGAGAAATACCAGCGGCGTACAAAGCGCCTGGCAACCCCATCAGCAACCAGCCGCTCATATCTGATGCGCCTGCTGATAATGCGGTAACGCCGGGGCCTAGTTTACGACCTCCCAGCATATATTCAGACAGATTACTGCTGGACTGCCGGTATGCATAGAGTCCGATGGCGAGCATTGCGATAAAATAAATCGCAAGTGCGAGAATTGTACCTGTTTCCACTGAGAAACCTCGACCTGTTGGTTATTGTTATGTTGCCGAAGCGGCGGCTGTGTTGAAAGAGATCAGTGCCATACTGCGAGCGTCAACATGCTAACAACATGCAGGAACAAGGACCAGCAGTTTTCCATGAACTGCTGGATGGCTGCTACCAATGCGTGCTAAATGTTAATTTTAAGTGATTTCTCCAGCATTCTGCCGGCTTGAGCCAGTAGTTGTGGCTGCTCAGCGACGAGCAAAAGTCGATGACTGCTGAAGGTTATCGCCTCACCAAAAAAGCGGGCGTCGGCAAACTGCGTTTTGGTATTTTTATCTAGGGCGACCTCATCAGGCACCACGAACAGGGTCAGCGGTTGTCCGTCAATTTCCAGCACCAGATGTAAAGAGCGGATACCTTCAAAATCGCAGAACCTGGCGTAACGCACAGGTACCGGTAGGTTTGCACTGATACCCAGTTCGGTAAAGAGAGGTTGCAGGTCAGTATCATTCAGCGCGACAGTTGCCTTCAGCGCCGCCAGTTCATGATACACATGTGAGAGCGCATGTTGTCCCAAATCTGCTGGCAACACCGGGTTCGGTGCTTGCCAATAAAGCACAGACACCAAAATTGCTGCCGCCGTTGCATAGGGCAGTGGCCTCAGATACCAGGGCTTAATGACAGGCAACATGCTTTGGCGTAACAGAATTTTTTCCGTCAATTCGGGCGGAACGTCAATGTGCAATTGCTGCTTTAACTCAGCGTCCAGTGCCAGTAATTCCTGCTGCAGTTGTTGCAGTTGCGGCTCGTCCTGTAATGCGCTGGCATTGATACTGCTGGGGTCTTCATACAGCGCCCGCCTCAGAGACAAATTATCCATGCTGGGGTACTCCTGCTGGTTCAGGTTGCAGCCTGGCGCGCAGTTGGGCACGGCCGCGGAAAAGTCGGGTATTGACAGTGTTCAGGTTGATCGATAACACGGTGGCGATTTCTTCACCGGTCATGCCGAGCAATAACTGCATCACCAGTGGCTCGCGGTAATCCAGCGGTAATTCCAGCATCAAACGATGCAGGCGATCGGTGGCGACCCAATGTTCCGGCGATTGGCTGTTATCTTCGAGACTGTCCTGTTCGACGTCACTATAGTCGAACTGGCGCCGTTCAAAGCGGCGGGCGTTTTCGTGACGCAGGATGGTGAGCAGCCAGGCTTTTGCCGCCTTAGCTTCCTGCAGTTGTGCCAGATTTTTCCAGGCGCGCAGCAGCGTATCCTGCACCAGATCTTCAGCGATGTGTTTTGACCGGCATAGCCAATAAGCATAGCGATATAAATCCGGCGCGTAGGCTCTGACTAAAGCTTCATAACGTTGTTGTGCGCTACTCATTTGCGCTCCGCAAAGACTGACATCACAACATAGACCGGCTGACCCGCATTTTCTGTGCGGGCCAGCGGAAAAATATTAACGAGGCGGATACAAAGGCGCTAATTCGTCCGGTTTTGCCGGCGGCTGATGTTGAAAATGGGCCCAAGCCTCCAGTAACGCTTGACCTTGCCAGCGGTACCCCGATGGCTGATAGCCCTGATAACTCAGTTGCTGGACTTGTGACTTCAGCGCGCCATCTGGTAAATGCGGCAGAATGTCCGACAGCGATTCGATCTTCGGATCTATTAATTGTTGCGCCCAGCGCAGCAGTTGCTCGCGTGCCTGAGCGACGTCGTTGTGTTGGCAGGCAGTCTTGAACTTGCGTGAATTGAAACGCAATTCTGAAGCCGGCGCTGATTTTAGCGGTGTGGCCGGTTGTTGATACCAGTGCTGTAATGCCCACATCGCTGCAGTCGCCAGCCACAAGCCCAGCAGTAGCCAACTGCTATAACTGAAGTGCCAGTCTGAAGGCTGTTCGACCGTTTGTGCGGCGGCCAACTCCTGCGGAACTGCCGTCGCGGTGACTTCCGCTTGTTGCGGATTTGCGCTCACTTGCAGCGTCACTGCAGGTAACACCGCGACATCGGGTTGATTGGTTTTGGTATTCCACCATTGCACCTGGACCTCAGGCATCACCAGCTCACCGCTCTGGTCGGCGATAATGGCATAGCTAAACACCTTTTGCGCGACGATCCGGCCTTTACGATCCGCTTTTCGGCTTTGTGGTTGCTCCGGATAAATTTTGGCACCATTCACCGCGCCGAGTTGCAGATCCGGTAATTGATGGTCCGCCAAATCCAGTGCCGTTAACGTGATGGTCCGGGTGACCGGCTCACCTTGTACTAATTGCTGCGAAGAGGGGCTCCATTCGTCAGTCAGCGCAACTAACTCAGAAGGCAACCAGTGATGTTGCTGGCCATCAGGTATAGCGCTGACTTCCAGCGACAACGCTTTCCCTTCGGCGGACACTGCTTTGGTTCGGGCAAAATAGTCGTAACGGGAATTATCGCGGTCGATCATTTCACCATTAAAAAAAGGCGCGGCCAGTGTCAAGCTGCCACTTTTTTGCGGCACGACACTGTAGCGTCTGGTGATAGTTTGATAGCGCTCTCCGTTAACAATTTCACTGTTTTCAATGTCTTTACCAACCTGCTCGATTTCTGCGCCGTCCAGATCAGGTTGGCTTAGATTGCCGCGCTGTAATTCACCTTTAAAGTAGATTTTGATTTCGTAATACAGCATCTGTTGGACATGCACCTTGTCATGACTAAAGCTGTTTTCCAGAAAGAGTTCAGTACCTTGCCCTGAACTTTGACTGGCTGGCTGTACTTCGATAGCAATGGCGGTGCTGCTTAAAGCACCAACTTTAAACGCCGGAATGGTCAGAGTTCCGGTGCGGCGTGGAAACAAACTCAACTGCCAGGTTGTGCTTTGACTGGATTGGCCATTGATAATTTGCATGCTCTGGCTCACTGATGGTCCAGAGACGCGAAAATCGTTTTCCAGCACGGCAAAATCCAAAACACCCGCATCGACCTTTTCATCGAGCTCTAACTGCAGGGTGATGGCTTCTCCGTACATGACCGGATTTTTATCAACGCTGGCTCTTAGCTGTGTTGCAGCCTGAGCCTGACTCAGCAGGCACAGAAAGACAAACAGCAGATGACAACACATTCTTACCATTCTTGTTGAACTCCACGCGGCAGCGCTTGTTGCTGACGTTTCTGATACTCCAGCAACATCTTGTTTTTTAGTAATAAACTAGGCTCATCTTGCACTTTACGCAGCAGGTTTTCCAGTTGTTGGCTTTCTTCCGGGCTGGCATTTGGCCAGGCTTGTTCTATCGCCTGCTGCTGTTGATCCGGCTGCTCATTGGATGCTGCGGTTTCGGTTTGCTGCACTGATTGTTGCTGCTTCTGTTGTGCTTGTTCCTGTTGGGCCGGGTCTTGTTCGTTGGCGGCTTGGTCGTTTTGTTGCTGATCCTGGGATTGCGGCTGCCCTTGTTGTTCCTGTTGTTCCTGCTGCTGTTGCTGCTCGCTATCGCCTTTTTGCTCAGATCCCTGCTGTTGGTCGTTTTGCTGCTCGCCGTCACCGGATTGCTGCTGTTGTTCTTGCTGTTGCTCCAGTAATTTCTGCATCAGGCGAATATTGTCCTGGACGCCAGGTAAATCTGGTTGCTGCTGCGCCGCGTTCTGGTAGGCCGCCAGCGCCTGCTCGAATTGCTGCTGCATTGCCAGACTATTGCCGAGATTAAACTGTCCGGCAGCGGTTTTTTCCTGCGCGTACAAGCTGGCGGCCGCGTCATAATCGCCGGCACGGTAGGCGGCGTTGCCTTGCCAGAGCGGGTCTTTGAATTTGGCTTGGGCGGTGGCGTAATCACCCGCGTCATAAGCTTGTTTCGCCTGTTCGGTTCTACTTTGCCACAGGTCTTGCCACTGCAGGCCCGCTGCAGGTTGCGCCGCCGGAACGGCCTCGGGTTCAGCGGCAGGCACTTGCTGAGGCCATAGGAACAAAAGCAAAGGCAGGCATAACAACTGCTGTTGGCGCAAGGCAAAAAGAGCCAGGACCAGCAGCAGATAACACAGATAAATGCCGCCATCCTGCCATTGGTCACCCTGCATCGTTGACTTCGCAGCGTCCTGTTCCAGTGTCAGCTCCGGTAGCGCCAATAGCTTTTGAATATCGCTGTCATCGAAGCTGCTTTGCGCATAAGCTCCACCGGTTAACTGGCTTAATTCTTTCAACTGGCTAAACGGCACTTTGGGTAAAACGATACTGCCGCGGGCATCTTTTAATAATTCACCGTTTTCGAGCTGGATGGGAGCACCGTCCGGCAGACCAAATGCCAGTACAGAAACGCGGTGGGGAAAGTCGTTAAGCAGACCACGGATTTGGGTAAATTGCCGGCTTTCAAACCCATCAGTAAAAAAGATGATGTCACCTTTCACGTAACCGGCTTGCTGCAGAACTTGATCCGCCAATTTGAGAGCACTGGCAAAATCCGAGCCCTGTACTGGCATAATCTCCGGTTTTAAATCTGGCAGCAGCAGGCTGATATTGTTGTGGTCGGGGGTCAGTGGCGAAATAACATAGGCATCACCGGCAAACGCCAGTAAGGCCATTTCGCCTTCGAGCTGCGCCTTGGCATAATCCAACGCTTTGAAGCGCGCCTGAGTCACCCGGTTTGGCTTGATATCAGTCGCACGCATTGACATCGACATATCCAACACCAGCACTGTGGCTCTTTTTAACTGAAAGGCCGGTTGCGGCAGCTTTTGCCAGCTTGGTCCTGCCGCAGCGAGGATGCCCAGTAACACCAGCAGAGGCCATAGCCAGGATTTGGGTTTCTTGCGCTGTTGCTGCACCAAAAGCTGTTGATAGAGGTGCGGTGCCATTAACTGCTGCCAGGTATCCTGCAGCGGCATCCGCCGGATAAACCACCAGCACAGCCCTACCAATGGCAGCAGTATCAGCACCCAGGGCCTTAGAAAATGCAAATCAACGGGCATAACGACTCCGGCGCCAGAATGCAAAAGCGAGCAGGAACAAGGCCCCAGCCAGAGGCCAGTGTAATAAACTTTGTTGCGGCCGGTAGTTCAGCTGATCGCGTTCAATCGGTTCGAGCTGATCTAACAGCTGATAAATCTCGCTGAGTTCCTGTAAGTTGCGGGCCCGGAAATAGCGACCTCCGGTCTCACTGGCCAGCTCTGTTAACAATTTTTCGTCTAAATCGGCGGAAGGGTTCACCACTTGCGGGCCAAAAATGCCTTGTTGCAGCATTTGCTCAGCACCGACACCCACCGCATAAATTTTGACTCCGGCCGCCTTGGCTAAAGCCAGAGCCTCCCGCGGTTGAATATTGCCCGCAGTATTTGCACCGTCACTTAACAAGATCAATACTTTATTCGAGCTTTGGTAGGTATTGAAGCGCTTTACTGACAGACCAATTGCCTCACCAATCGCCGTACGTTGGCCGACGAGGCCGAGTACCGCATCATCAAGCATTTTCTGCACTGTCGTGCGGTCGAAGGTCAGTGGGGTTTGCTGATAGGCTGCATCAGCAAACAAGATTAAACCGAGACGGTCGCCTTGCCGTTTGGCAATAAACTGGCTGAGCACATGCTTGACGGCATCGAGGCGGTTATACGACTGACCTTCAATCACCATATCATTGATGTTCATCGAACCTGACAAATCCACCGCAAGCATCATGTCGCGTCCTTGCTGCGGCAGCGTCACAGGTTCACCAACCCAACGCGGTTGCGCGGCGGCGCAAAGTAAACAAAGCCAGAATAACAGTGGTAAGAGTGCAGGGCGCTGCCATCGACGCAAAGCACCGGTGTCGCCAATCTTGGCGGCCAGCATGGCCAACGGCGGAAAAAACAACGGGTTGCCGCGCTGCTGATTTTGTCGGATGAGGAACAACGGCAGGGGGAGTAGCAAGAAAATCCATGGCGATGCAAATTCAAACATACAACGCCACCTCGCGGTGATGTTGCAGCCACATTCTTGCTAACTCCAGCCAGGCATTCACCGCTGCAGCGGACGGAGCCGGCCCGTACAACAGCAGTTCTAAATCTGGCGTTGGCTGCTCTAACTGAGCAGTCTTTTGCAAAAATGATACGAAATCAGTGCTTTTCATCGTGAGCGCTGGATGTCCTGGTTTTTTCGTTTGGATGTACTGTTTGAGCAGGACCAATACCCGATTGGCGGCGTCTTTTTGTTCTGCAGTAATGGTATCAAGTTGGCGCAGGGCTAAGCGCCTGGCTTGATTGCGCCGGTAACGTTTTAGTAAAAAACGATAGACCCATGCGGCAACAGCCAGCAGCAGTAACGCCAATAACAGATAGCCCGGGGCGAGATAAAACTCATCGGGCAAGGTGGGCTGCTGAATATCCGCCAGTGCAGCCTTTAGGCTATCTGCCGCTGAAGGTTCATTCGCCATGGAAGCCTCCGCCGCCATTTTGGCGTGTTGCCTGCACTGAATGGGTTAACTGCAGCTTTAAAGCGCTGGCGCAACTGAGCTGCATATGGCGTAAGCCCAAGCCACGCCAGTAGTCGCTTTGATGCTGCTGCATTTGCTCCTGCTGCAGTTGATACTGCTGTTTCACCGCCTGTGGCGTTACATCCAGCTGCATCGTTTCTGCGCCATGCAGTGCAATTGAACCGCGGGCATGCGCTGGCAGACGTTGCTCTAATGGATCGAGGATTTGGCACAGCCTGATTTCGTTATGCTGGCGCATGGACTGCAGATGTCGCAGCACATTGGCATCGAGGGCAAAAAAATCGGAAATCACATAGACCAGACTGCCAGGGCGCACCAATCGGCGCAACTGACCGACAGCATCGGCCAGATGGATCTGCTGGTGATCAGGTTGGGTAGCTTGGTTACCTAACTCAATTAATTGTTGCAAATAACGCAGCACCGACACGCTGCGGCTGGCGGGTTTTAACTCACGGATCTGCTGACCATTAAACAAGATGCCGCCAAATTTATCGCCACGGGCTTTGGCATGCCAACCGATCAACGCCGCTAAATGAGCGGCTTGCACAGCTTTGGTGAGCAGCACCGAGCCAAAATGCATGGTGGGGCTAAGGTCGGTTAACACGAATACCGGCCGCTCTTTTTCTTCGCGAAATAACTTTGTGTGTACTTTGCCGGTGCGCGCGGTGACGCGCCAATCGATGGTCCGCACATCGTCACCGGGTTGATAATGTCTCACTTCGTCGAATTCCATACCACGGCCTTTACTGCGGGCCAGATAGCTGCCGGCAAGCTTGCTCTGAATCACCTGTTTCGGCGCTAAATCCAGCAGATAAGTATGGTGCTGATAATGCAGCAACTGGGGGAGGTCCAGATGGACACCGTCCGTAGCCAGCAAACTCAACTGCTGGGAGATGCTCAGCTGCGCCAAACTATTCGTCATCAGGCAACCGGCACGCGTTTTAGCAGCTCACTGAGCACCTGATCGGTGCTGATCCCTTCCGCTTCAGCTTCGTAGCTCAAGATCAGACGATGGCGCAGGACATTGTGAAAGACGGCCTGCACGTCGTCCGGCGTGACAAAGTCGCGGCCACTGAGCCATGCCTTCGCACGTGCACAGCGCTCCAGCGCAATGGTGGCTCGCGGACTGGCGCCGTAGGCGATATAACGGCCCAACTCGGCGCCATAAGAACCGGCATGCCGGGTGGCCATAATCAGTTGCACAATATATTGCTCGAGACTTTCAGCGATATGCAGCTGCAGAATACTCTGACGGGCGGCGAAAATATCCGCCTGGCTCATGCGCGGCGGCGTTTCGGCTTGCTGTGCCAGCGCTTCGCCACGGGTTAACCGCAGGATCTGCAGTTCAGTAGCGGCATCCGGATAGTCCACTTTCAGGTGCAGTAAAAAACGGTCCAGCTGCGCTTCCGGCAACGGGTAAGTTCCTTCCTGTTCCAGTGGGTTTTGTGTTGCCATGACCAAAAACAGCTCGGGTAACTTATAGCTGTGGCGGCCGACGGTAATTTGTTTTTCCGCCATGGCTTCGAGCAGAGCCGATTGCACTTTGGCCGGTGCACGGTTGATTTCGTCCGCCAAAATAATGTGGTGAAACAGCGGGCCACTCTGAAATTCGAACTTGCCGGTTTCGGGCCGGTAGATATCGGTACCGGTCAAGTCGGCCGGTAACAAATCGGGCGTAAACTGAATGCGGTGAAAGCTGCCTTCAACACCGTGCGCCAGCGCATTGACTGCACGGGTTTTCGCCAGACCCGGTGGACCTTCAACCAGTAAATGGCCATTTGCCAACAGCGCCAGCAAAATGCCTTCAGTTAATGCGGGCTGGCCGACGACCTGGCTGTCGAGATAGGATTTTAACCGGTTAAATGCGTTCACAAACAATACTCTCTGGCTTGGGTTTAATTAAGTTATTTATATGAAATCATAGAGAATTTCATATGCGTATCCGATGAAATGCGGCTAGGCTAAGACCAGCTTCGCAGATATATGGGCGGCGACAATTAAAACAACTGTTTTAATTTTGTCGGACTCTCGCTACAATCGGAAAAAATCACAGGTCAGACCTGTAATGAGCAGCAACAGAGGACTTATATGGCCAACCCAATTCAACTCAGGACCCGGCAGGGCGATCGTATCGCTATCGTCCGCGGCTTACGTACGCCATTTGCTAAACAAGCCACCGAATTTCATGGTGTTTCGGCACTGGAACTAGGCAAACTGGTCGTGAACGAACTGCTGATCCGCAGTGAACTGGACCCCAAGTTAATTGATCAGGTTGTTTATGGTCAAGTTGTGCAGATGCCGGAAGCACCGAATATTGCCCGGGAAATCGTATTAGGGACCGGCATGAATGTGCATACAGATGCGTATAGCGTCACTCGCGCATGTGCGACCAGTTTTCAGTCCGTCGCCAGCGTGACAGAAAGCATGATGGCCGGTATTGCTGAAATTGCTATCGCAGGCGGTGCGGATTCCAGTTCAGTGCTGCCGATTGGGGTCAGCAAAGCCTTAGCCCGCGCTTTGGTTGACGTCAATAAAGCAAAGACTTTGGGTCAGAAGCTGGCGATTTTCCGCCGCTTGGGTTTTAAAGACTTGCTCCCCGTGCCACCAGCTGTTGCAGAGTACACCACAGGTTTATCGATGGGTGACACTGCCGAACAAATGGCAAAAACACATAACATCAGCCGGGCGGACCAGGATGCCATGGCGCATCGTTCGCACTCGCTGGCTGCACAAGCCTGGCAAAATGGTCTGATGAAAGACGAAGTGATGGCGGCGCATGTCGAGCCTTACAATAAGTTTCTCGAAATCGATAACAATATTCGGATGGATTCCAAAGCTGACTCTTACAGCAAGTTAAAACCAGTCTTTGACCGCACTTATGGCACTGTCACGGCCGCAACCTCAACACCGCTAACCGACGGCGCATCTGCTGTGTTGATGATGACGGAAAGCCGCGCGAAAGCACTGGGATACGAAATTCTCGGTTATGTTCGCAGCTACGCCTTCTCGGCGATCGATGTCTGGGAAGACATGCTGATGGGGCCATCTTATGCAACGCCACTGGCATTGGACCGCGCGGGCCTGAAACTGTCAGACTTGACCTTAATCGAAATGCACGAAGCCTTCGCCGCGCAAGCGCTGGCTAACATGAAAATGTTTGGTTCGAAGAAGTTCGCTGAAGAAAAGCTGGGTCGCTCTGAGGCTATTGGCGATATCGACATGACGAAGTTTAACGTCAATGGCGGCTCTCTCGCTTATGGCCATCCGTTTGCAGCAACCGGCACCCGGTTAATTACCCAAACCTTACACGAATTAAAACGCCGCGGTGGCGGTATTGGCCTGACAACCGCCTGTGCCGCCGGTGGCCTTGGCGCCGCCATGATTGTGGAGACTGAATAATGCAGCCAACTTTTAGTTTAACCTTGCGTGATGATGGCGTAGGCGTGATCACGATGGATATCGCCGGCGAAAGCATGAACGTGCTGAAGGCAGAATTTGCCGACGATATTGCTGCGGTACTGGACGAAGTGCGCAGTAACAAAAACATCAAAGGGTTAGTCATTATCAGCGGCAAACCGGATTCATTTATTGCCGGAGCCGATATCAGCATGCTGGATAAATGCGCCACGGCAGAAGCGGCAACAGCGATTGCCAGCATGGGCCAGCGCATGTTTAACGAGTTGGAAAAACTGCATATTCCCCTGATCGCTGCGATCCACGGTCCATGCTTAGGTGGTGGTCTGGAATTGGCAATGGCGTGTCATGGCCGGGTTGCGACCGACGACAACAAAACCGTCTTAGGTCTGCCGGAAGTGCAGCTGGGTTTATTACCGGGTAGCGGCGGTACACAGCGCTTGCCAAAGTTGGTTGGTCTGCAAAAAGCGCTTGATATGATGCTGACCGGCAAGCAGTTGCGCGCTGTTCAGGCAAAAAAAGCCGGTTTAGTGGATGTCGTAGTCCCGCGTAGTATTTTGTTAGATGCTGCGGTAAAAATGGCGCTTGCCGGCAAGCCAGATCGCTCAAAAGCGGTGAAATTGTCCTTGATTGGCCAAATGTTAGAATATACCTCGATTGGTCGCGGCATTTTGTTCAGCCAGGCGAGAAAGCAAACATTGGCCAAAACTCATGGTCATTATCCGGCGCCTCTGAAAATTATCGATGCGGTAAAAGCTGGGGTCTATTCCGGTATTGAAAGAGGCTTAGCAGTTGAAGCAAACCACTTTGGTGAGCTTTGTATGACGCCGGTGTCTGCCAATCTGCGCGGTTTATTTTTCGCTACGACGCAGATGAAAAAAGAGAGCGGGGCTGGTGATGCCAAACCGCGTAAAGTGAAGAAAGCCGCAGTGCTCGGTGGCGGTTTGATGGGCGGCGGTATCGCCAATGTGACCGCCGGCAAAGCCGGTGTCCCGGTCCGGATCAAAGACATTAATCAGACCGGGATCGGTAACGCACTGAAGTACAGTTTCAGTCTGTTAAATAAGAAGTATAAACGGCGCTTTATCAGCAAAACCGAATTGCAAAAGCAAATGTCTTTGCTGACGGGCACAACGGATTATTCTGGTTTTCATGATGTAGATCTGGTGGTTGAAGCGGTATTTGAAGATCTGACGTTAAAACAGCAGATGGTGGCAGATATTGAGCAGCATTGTGGTGAACACACAGTATTTGCTTCCAATACCAGTTCATTGCCTATTGGTCAGATCGCGGCGAAGGCCGCACGTCCGGAAAACGTCATTGGTTTGCACTATTTCTCACCTGTCGACAAAATGCCGTTGGTTGAAGTCATTGCGCACGAAAAAACCTCGCCCGAGACTATTGCCACCACTGTTGCTTTTGCGCGCAAGCAAGGAAAAACGCCGATTGTGGTCAAAGACGGGGCCGGTTTTTATGTCAACCGGATCCTTGCACTGTACATGAACGAAGCGGCCAATTTGCTGTTGGAAGGCGAATCGGTTGAGAAGCTGGATAAAACTCTGACGCGGTTTGGCTTCCCGGTCGGCCCGATCACATTACTGGATGAAGTGGGGATCGATGTCGGTGCGAAGATTTCACCTATTCTGCAACAAGAATTAGGCGATCGTTTCCAAGCACCAGCAGCGTTTGACAAGCTGATTGCGGATGGTCGCAAAGGCAAAAAAGTCGAAAAAGGCTTCTACCTGTATGGTAAAAACGCGAAGAAAGGTCGCAAAGAGGTCGATACCAGCGTTTACAGCTTGCTCGGTATACAACCAAATGGCCGCTTGAGCACGGACCAAATCAGCAAACGCTGTATGGTACAGATGCTCAATGAAGCGGTCCGTTGTCTGGAAGAGGGCATTATTGCCTCTGCCCGCGACGGTGATATCGGTGCCATTTTTGGTATCGGTTTCCCGCCGTTCCTCGGTGGTCCATTCCGCTATATCGACAGCTTAGGCGCCGGTAACCTGGTTGCTGATTTGCGTCGTTTTGAATCGCAGTTTGGTGCCCGTTTTGCCCCAGCACAGTTACTGCTGGACATGGCCGAACAAGAAAAAACCTTTTATTAAGTTAAAATGGCGCAGAAAAAACCGCAGTTCGCTGCGGTTTTTTTATATAATCGCCGCCGATTTTTTCTGGGGGATTTGTTGTGTGGCTTTTGTTGCTCAATCCGTTAGTGAGTTGCTGGTGTTTTTTACAAGCCCGCAAAGCCGGCTTGCGGAGCTGGCCCTGGGTTCTATTGGCGCTTGTCGCCGGGCCGGTATCGGTGCCGCTATTCCTGAATCACCGCCGCATGGCTTACCGCCGGGCTGCTGGCTACAATAACGCCCAGTTCCGGCCCTGACACCATCTTGCTACCAGACAGGCACATCTTGCCAATGCACGGGCGCATGTTCGCGCAGCCATAGTTGTATGTTGATCTGCTGCTCTGGTAACGGCAACGTCTGATAGTGTCCTGATTGACATAATTCCTGACTCATCATCAGCGGCAAAAACGCAGTGCCGTTGCTTCTTGCCAGCCATTGCCTGAGTAAACGTGGATCACTACAGCAAAATGCCAGCGGCGCTTTTGATAGTTGTGGCAGTTTACCAGCCCAATCGAGCCGTCCCTCGGCCTGAGCTTGAGCATTGACCGGGCTCACAGCAACAAGCGTGACGGTGCGCCATGGTTTTGTCTGATATCCCGAATCGGCCGGTTTATCACTGCATGCTGTTAAAATCACGTCCGCTTGCCGATTCAACGCGGCGACAGTGTCTGACACCTGCAGGTGAACGGCAGTCTCGACATTGACGACCAAAGCTTCAAGCAATTCGGCCGCCAGAAATTGCAAACCGGGCTCTACCGCGACGGTGAGCCGCTGCGGCAAGCTGCTTTGTTGCTGTAATTGCGTCCTGGCAGCCTGCAGAGCGCTGATCACGGCTTCGGCATGGGGGAGCAGCAGCTCGCCTGCTTCGGTCAGCTGGATGTTATTCCGGTGGCGGCTAAACAGTGCTACGCCGAGGCTCTGTTCCAGCTGACGGATGCGGAAACTGACCGCGGATTGAGTCAGATAAAGATGGTCGGCGGCTTTACCAAAATGGCGGGTTTTCTGGACTTCCAGAAAGGTTTTCAGTAGTTCAGTGTCCAAAGATTGACCTTATTATTTTTGATGGTCACGATAAAAAATATTTGTTTTACGTGCGGAATTTTGTTTACCATACTCCGCACAGTTTAATTGGGATAGCTTTAGATTCAACGAGATCAGGGGAAAAAAGTGATGCAGCAAAGTTTTGTGGCTAAACGTCGCTTTTTTGATGACCGCAATTTCCCGAAAGGGTTTACCCGGTCAGGACGCTTCACCTTAGCAGAAGGTAACCTGCTGGAGAAGCATGGGGCATCGATGCAGGAACTGGAAGAAGGCCAGCGCCAGCCGGTGAACGAAGAAGAGCAACGCTTTTTACAGGTCATGCGCGGTGAAGCCGAAGCAGAAACTGTCTACGAGAAGGCCTGGCTGAAATACAAACAGCGGATCCAGGAAAAGCGTAAATTCCATACCGTGTTTGGTAAGAAACGCATTGCTGATGGCAGCGACGATTTCTCTTACGTTGAAACCGACAACGATTAACAGAACCGGAACCACCGGTCACGATAGAGGGATTTTAATGTGGACGGATTTTTACAGAGTTTATTGAACCCGGCAGTGCTGGTGTTTTTAATTCCGTTGGCTGCTATTGGCATTGGCGGGTTAAAAATGTGGCTGAATCATCAGGAACGGATGGAGAAAATCCGCCACGGTATAGATCCAGACGCACGACGTGATTAATAAGTGGTTCTGAATGATAAAAAAGCGCCGGCAGGCGCTTTTTTTATGCTTTAAATCCGAGCTTTCTGCGCTACTGGAGAACGCGCCGGGCTTGGCTTCTCGACAAGGCAGCTCGGCAAAACCCAAGCTTTCAGCGCATTAAACTGATGCAGGGACTGCGGCCAGACGCGGTTTATTTTGCTTCTGGTCAAGCAGGAACTGAGTGAAATCGCCTGCCGACAGGGGCTTACTGTAATAGTAGCCCTGAATAATCTCACAACGTAATTGCTTCAGTTGCTGTAATTGTTCGGCTTGCTCTACACCTTCAGCCACGACAGTCAGACTAAGGTTGTGCGCAATGGTCACGATGGTGTCGACCATGTTGCGACCCCGCGCTGTGTTCATATCATCGATAAATGCCTTATCAATCTTCAGCGTATTTAGCGGAAATTGTTTCAGATAAGCCAGCGATGAATAACCGGTACCGAAGTCGTCCATCGCCAGATGAATGCCGCGGGCGCGCAGTTTCTTCATCGTATCTATGGCCATGTTCGGCGATTGCATGACCGTGCCTTCAGTGATCTCCAGCTCCAGATGATAAGACGGCAGCTCCGTCTGTTGCAGGACGTCATCTATCTGTTCGCACAAATAGGGCAGCATAAACTGCTTCACTGAGAGGTTCACTGCGACGCGGCCATGGAACAGGCCCTGATCTATCCAGCGTTTCACGTCTAGGCAGGCTTTGCGTAATACGACTTCACCAATTTCAACAATTTGTCCGGTCTCTTCAGACACTGGAATAAAAGACGCTGGGCTAATCAGGCCACGTTTGGGTGTGATAAAGCGCACCAGCGCTTCCATCCCCACCAGCTGCCCACTCAAAATATCCATCTTGGGCTGATAATAAACAGTGAAGAAATCTTCTTTCAAACCGTGCCGGATCAGGTTTTCCAGCTGCAGGCGTTTCACAGCCAGCTTGTTCATGCTGTCATTGAAAAACAAATAGCGGTTTGCACCTTCGTTTTTCGCGTGATACATCGCCGTATCGGCATTACGTAACAGTGCCTCCGGGTCGCGACCATCTTCGGGGTACAAAACAATCCCAATACTGCTGGTGACAGCAAGCTCATGCTGATTGATAAAAAACGGCAGATTGATTTGTTTAATCAATTCTTTAGCCATCGTTGTGATGGTGTGGATGTCGTTGGTGTTTTCGAGCAGTATCGCAAACTCGTCCCCGCCAAGGCGGAATAAGCGTTCTTTTTGCCGGGTCATCTCACTCAGACGCTCGGCAAGTTTGATCAACAGCGAATCGCCGAGCTGGTGGCCCAGCGAGTCATTGATCTTCTTAAAGTTGTCTAAATCAAATACTAACAAGGCATGCTTGACTTCGCGGTCAACCAACCGTCCCAATTCTTCTGAAAATACAGCCCGGTTAGGCAAACCGGTGAGCGTGTCGGAGTTTGCCAGGCGGCTGAGTTCAGCTTCGCGCTTTTTACGTTCAGAAATGTCTGAAAAGACCGCCACATATTGGGTTAATACACCGTGATCATCCCGGACAATGTCGAAGTTGAGCTCGGCTTGATAAACTTCTCCGCCAATACGCTGGTCCTGGATCTCGCCTTGCCAGTTGCCTGTCGTCTGCAGGGCGTGGCCAATTTCCTGAATAAATCTGCTTGGATACATGGCAAGATCAAAGGGCTTCCTGATCACCTGTTCACGGCTTTTGCCAGTAATACTGCTAAAAGAGTTATTCACCTCTAACACAATAAAGTTGGTATCGCAGATCACGACCGCATCGGAAATGTTCTCCAGACAGCGAGCGAATAACTCAAGGCGCTCTTCGGTTTGTTTTAACAACTGGATATTTTTCAGGGTTCCTGTCATCCGGGTCGCCACGCCTTCAGCGTCAGTGGAGACGACTTTTCCACGGTCTAATACCCAGACCCAACCGCCGTCAGACGCCCGTAAGCGATATGCGGCTTCAAAGTACGGGGTTTCTCCGGCGAGGTGTTGATACAAATGTTCTGTCACCCGCTCGATATCACGTGGGTGGATTTGCTCGCGGTTTGGCGGAAACTGGTTTGTTTCCGGTTTGAGTTCGACTGGATGTTGCCAAGAACTGGAGCGGTAGAGACTGCCTGAAGCGATATTCCAATCCCAAAGCTCGTCGCCGCTGCCCCATAATGACAAGCGCAAACGTTCTTCGCTTTGTTCCAGACGGCTCTGATAGCGACGCATTTTCAAGATCGACAAGTGGGCAAGCAGCAATGCACCGAACGAAAACAGCAAAATTGAGGACAAAACGTACGGCATGGCTTGATTGAAATCGACAGCAAAAACCGGCATCGAAACGAACGCCGGTAGAGCTATCACTTTGGATTTTCTATAATTATTATTGTTTTTCACACATCTACGCAGCTTTCGGGCATTTTCGCTAACTTATAGAAAATCTATAGAACTGTCAAAGCCAATCTGTACGCAGTTCCAGCTGTGAAGCCAGTTGTGACGCGGTCAGGCTACGCATCAGACTGTGTTCCGGAGCCGGACCCGTCGCCAGAAATACTGCATCATATTCGGGCGCCAGCAATTCGTAGCAAAAATGACAAAAATCACTCAGCGACAGCGACTCCAGTTCGTCCTGAATGCGCTGTGACAATGAGCACTGATAATCGCCCTGGCCAATAGCAAGCCACAATCTTTTCGCCCTACTGGACAGGCTGGTATCCCGTTCGCGGATTTGCGCAATCAGGCTCGCTTTAATCTGCATGAAATCTTCTGCAGGGATCTCGGGGAGTTCTTCAAGAAATTTCCGGTAAAAGATCACGGTGGCATAATACAAGTCTGCTGCCGCGGTTTTCGGTGACTGCACGTAAAAAGCCATGCCCGGCTTGAGGTTCATCGGCACGTAACCGGTCCCTACCAGATAGCCAAGCTGTTGTTCTGTGCGCAGTGCATGGAAATATTCTGGCGAGATCAGGTGATTCGCCAGCATAAATTTCGCCATCGACGCTGGGCTGCGGTCTTTCGCTGGCAGGTAAATCACCAACGCCTGATCATCATGCTGGAGTTGTTGTGCCAACCAAACCGGCCCGCTATCTCGGGTGCAGTAGCTTTGTCTGGGGAGGCGTTGTCCCGGCGAATTCACTTGCTGTTGCCATTGCAATAGCATTTTTTCCAGCAAGCGAGCGTCGGTCTTATGCCAGTTGCCCAGCATCATCGCTTCGATATGCACCTGCGTCAGGATCTGGCCACAGAACTGGTTAAAACTCGCGAAGCTACATTGTTCCAGCAATAGCGCCAATTGCTGTGTGTCCGGGTTTAACGGTTGCAGCAGTGATGACAACTGACTGAATAACTGACTTATTGGCTTACTGCTGATTTGACTGCGCCAGTGCCTTACGAGCTGGAACTGCAATTCGATAAAGCGTTGCTCGGTGAAGCTCTGATCAGTTAACTCGTTCAGCAAGTCCTGTAGCAACGCAATCTGATTCGCCGACAACCCGCTGCTATGCAGTGTCAGGCCATGCTGCTGAACATAAAGGTTATAGCTCAGCCCCGCCGTTGTGGCCGGGTAAAATTGTTCGTTGATGCGGTCGAGGAAGAGCTCTAGCCATAACTTGGTCAGGGCTAGTTGAGTTAAATCGCGAACAGTATTCGGCAAGGTCAATTGGACGAAAATATGGCCTTTTGGCGAATGAAAATCGGTATCCGCTTTAAACCATAAGGACAAATGTTCTGAATGGACTAATTGCTCTGGCTGTTGCTGGTGAGCACTGAGCGGGATCAGTTGTAACTGTCCGACCAGATAAGGGTTTGGCTCCGGCAAATGATAGCCAGGCATTGGTGCCTGCACCGCAAGGTTTGCCAGAAGCGCAGGGGGCAGCGGTTCGACGCTGTAGGGCGTGTGATACCAGCGGGCTTGCCGGCTGACGCTGACTTCAGGGGCAATCAACATCACCCGCAAATTGTCGGCGCGGAAAAAGCTGAGCAGTTGCCGGTACAGCGATTCCGGCGGTGTTTCCATCCGGTAGTCGCCAAATATGTAATCATGCTCCGGGTAATGTTGCAGGTTTACCGCTAGATCACTGGCTAATTGCAAAGTGGCGCGGGGTTCCTGATAAGTAAAACTCCATTGGATCAGCCGTTGCCGCTCCTGGAACAGATAAAGCGGAAAAGCCTGTTGCCGTAACAGGGCGAAATAAGCAAAGCAGGTGTGTAGAATCAAATCACGCTGCGCCATGCCAGCATGCGTTAATTCAAATGCCAGAGTGAAGTCTTTGTAATTGCTGCCGTCGATACCGCCACCCGCACTTAATGCGTTGACCAAGCCTTGTTGTTTCAAACCGCTTAACAATGACCCCGGGCCTTCGTCACCCATCAAATGAGCCAGAAAGCTAACCACTTTAAATGGGTACCAGGGCTGAATGTCGGGCAGCGCGAAACTGAGCACCAGTCGTTGCGTCGCTTTGTGTGGCTGGATATTCAGTTGAATACCTAAATGCTCGGCTTGATACAACGGTGTCGTCAGCGCTGATTTCGCCGGTAAGTGGGCAGGTAGCTCAGCGAAATACTGCTCGACCAATTTTTGCTGATGAGCGAGTGGCAGCGCGGACACCAGCACGAGACTCATTCTGCTGGCACTGTATTGTTCGCGATAAAACTGCTGCACAGCCTGTTGCGCACTTTGATGAGGCCTGTCATCCAGCGTCTGCAGGTTGCCTACGGAAAACTTGGCAAAGGGGTGCTCTGGGTTGATGGTCTCTTTATGTGCCTGATAGATACGCCGGCCATCATCTTTCAACTTCATTGAGAATTCAGCTTCAATCGCCTGCCGCTCTTTTTGCACAGACTCTTCGGCAAACAAAGGCGCTCCGAGCATATCGGCAAAGCGGTCAAGTCCCGATGCAAAGGCATTGTCTTCAATGTCGAAGTAAAAACAGCTGTGTTCGGTGCCGGTCCAGGCATTATGGCTACCGCCGTGACCACTAATAAACTGCGCGTATTCACCTGCTTGCGGAAATTTAGCCGAGCCTAAAAACACCAGATGTTCTAAAAAGTGTGCCAGCCCCTCTCGATCAGCAGGGTCGTCGAAGTGCCCGACGTTGACCGACATAGCGGCCGCGCTTTTTTCTGCATCTGATTGTTCGACTAACAGCACACGCAGACCATTACTCAGTGTGAATGCATGATAACGGCGGTGGTCTGCAGGGCTTTGTACGAGTTGCGTTTTTTTCAAATCGGGCCTCATTGTCAGGCTAAATGCGACGAGTTATACGGCAGCTCATCATACGATTAAGGAATATAAAGATTATATTTTATGCTTTATTATCAGTTACTGTGACACAGAACTTTCATTATCATAGCGCACTCTTTTCGCGTTGGGCGCGAAGTTGTTGATGGTGTATACAATGGTCAATCTGTTTATCATGCGGCACGGTGAAGCGGTGGCGCAAAGCAGTCAGGATAGTCAACGGCAACTCAATGCGCGAGGCGACGCTGAGGTTAGGCAGATGGCGCTTTGGCTGGCAAAGGTTTACCCACACATCGATTATGTGCTGGTCAGTCCTTATGTCCGCACGCAACAGACTGCAGCTTTGATGTTGGCACAACAAGGCCCTGCAACTCAATTGCAAACGTTACCCGAATTGGTGCCTGAAGGCGATTGCCAGCAGATCCAGCTTTATGTCGATGCGCTGCGCACCGAGCAGCCCGCCGCCCGTATTCTGATCGTGTCGCATATGCCGCTTGTGAGCTTCTTGGTTGAGACTTTTACCCGTTCCGGTAATACGCCTGTTTTTGATACAGCCGCGTTAGCGTGTATTGACTACAGCGCGACAGGACAGGGCGTTTTGCTGGAAAAAATGGCGCCTGTTGATTTAAGTCTGATCAATTCCTGAACTGATCACTTGTCAGGCATTGTTAGCAAGACGAGCACTGCGCCGTCCCGCCCCCAGTGTGTCGGGGCCGTGTGAAATGCCCGCACATTTGGATGCTGAATTAACCAGTTCGGCACTTTCCGCGCCAGTAAGCCGCTGCCTTTACCGTGAACGACACAGGCACAATTGAGATGTTCACGCTGGCAATAATCTAATAGTCCGGCCAACTCATGTTTGGCGTCTTGCTGACTGAGCCCATGCAGGTCCAACACCACACCCGGTTGAAACTCACCGCGTTTTAAGTTCTTGGCTAAATGGGGATCTTCGCCGGGTTGCACATAGCTGACGGTGCCACCATCAAACTGATAACCTTCGTATTCATCAGAAAAATAGAATAAACTGGCGGCCGGCTGACTTTCAGACGTCTTGATGGCAGATTTTTTCTTGCTGCGGGGCGGGGTCAGCGTTATCTTGTCCTGCGCCATAGGGCGGGCACCCGAGATCGCATCACGGAACAGCTGAATATCCTGATCGGTTATTGGAGGTGTCTTTCGCATGGCGCAAGTCTATCTAATGAGCACACTGAAAGAAATGACTGAAGCACAATCTTCTCCGCTGACCGCGGAATTAATCGACGAAGCCGTAGCCGATTTACACAGCATTCACGACTGGCTGCGTTTTGCGGTCAGCCAGTTCAACGCCGCCGACCTGTATTTTGGTCATGGTACCGACAATCCATGGGATGACGCCGGCCTTTTGATGGCTTTTACGCTGCATATGACCCATATTGCAGATCCGGTGTTGTTGACGACCCGATTGACCCGCACCGAGAAGCGCCGTTTTGCCGCTCTGGTGCAGCAACGCATTGAGCAGCGCATCCCGGCTGCTTATCTGACACAACATGCCTATTTTGCTGAATTACCGTTTTATGTCGACGAGCGGGTACTAGTGCCGCGTTCGCCGATTGGCGAACTGATCCAACAACAGTTCTCCCGCTGGTTTCCGCTAAATCCACCGTCACGCATTCTCGATTTGTGTACAGGTTCAGGTTGTATTGCCATCGCCTGCGCGCATTATTTGCCTGACGCGGAAGTGGATGCGATTGATATCAGTGAAGACGCTTTAACTGTGGCAGACATCAATATTGATCAACACGGCTTATATCAACGCGTCTTCCCGATCCTCTCTGACGGATATGATGCCATCCCGGGCCAGACCTACGATTTAATTGTTACGAACCCGCCGTATGTCGATGCCGAAGATATGGCCGATTTGCCCGATGAATTCCGTCATGAACCGGAACTCGGACTTGCATCCGGCGAAGACGGTCTGGAATTGACGATGCGCATACTGGCTGGTGCTGCAGCGCATCTGAACGATGACGGCGTGTTGATTTGTGAAGTGGGCAACAGCATGGTGGCACTGGCAGAGCGTTTCCCGCAGGTTCCTTTTGACTGGATTGAGTTTGCGCATGGTGGACATGGTGTGTTCGCCCTGACCAAAGCACAATTGCAGCAGTATCAGGCTATTTTTCAGGAGTAAGCCATGGCCGGCAATAGTATTGGTGAATTGTTCCGTTTAACGACGTTTGGTGAGAGCCATGGCCCTGCCATCGGTGGGATTGTCGACGGCTGCCCGCCGGGGCTGAAACTTGATTTGGACGCCATCCAACATGATTTAGACCGGCGTAAACCCGGGACCTCGCGCTATACCACACAACGTCGGGAAGACGATGTCGTGAAATTTTTGTCCGGCGTGTTTGAAGGGGTCACCACGGGTGCCTCGATTGGCTTGCTGATTGAAAATACCGACCAGCGCTCGCAGGACTATTCCAATATTAAAGATTTATTCCGGCCTGGCCATGCCGACTATACCTACCATCATAAGTATGGCATTCGCGATTATCGCGGTGGTGGCCGTTCTTCTGCGCGTGAAACCGCAGTACGGGTTGCTGCCGGTGCTATTGCCAAACAATATTTAAAACAGCGCTTTGGTATCGAAGTCCGTGGCTATTTAGCGCAGCTTGGACCGGTTAAAGCGGAAAAGCTGGACTGGTCGCAAGTCGAGCACAACGATTTCTTTTGCCCGGATCCGGACAAAATCGAGGCGCTAGATACCTTCATGCGCGACCTGAAAAAATCCGGTGATTCGGTCGGTGCTCGGGTCAACGTGGTGGCCAGCAATGTGCCAGTGGGCTGGGGCGAACCGGTGTTTGACCGGCTGGATGCCGACATTGCGCATGCGATGATGAGCATTAACGCAGTGAAAGCGGTCGAGATCGGTGATGGCTTCGCGGTAGTGGAACAGCAAGGCTCGACGCACCGTGATGCGCTGACCCCGCAGGGATTTACTGCCAATCATGCCGGCGGTATTCTCGGCGGTATTTCATCCGGTCAGGATATCCGCGTCAGCATGGCATTAAAGCCAACGTCCAGTATCAGTATTCCGGGCCAGAGTATCAACACCAGTGGTGAACCGGTGGAGTTGGTGACCAAAGGCCGGCATGACCCATGTGTTGGTATTCGGGCAGTTCCGATTGCTGAAGCGATGCTGGCAATTGTGCTGATGGACCATTTCCTGCGTCATCATGCGCAGAATCATCAGGTGCAGGTCAGTACGCCCGATATTGCGGCGATTGCCAGACAACAGATGGAATAAATTCGGGCGATAGGCCTGCAATAACACGACAACGGCTGACTTTTCAGCCGTTGTTTTTTAGTTTGGTTTGAAGAGGGCTGCCACTGCAAAGCCCCGGATATCCTATGCAACCGACTCAGAGTCTCAGTTTGGCCTATCTGGCATATTTTGCTGTACTGGGCGTCTTTGTGCCCTATATCGGCATTTTCTTAGACCATCGGGGCCTGAATTCGCAGCAAATAGGCACACTGTTAGCCATTGTCACCGCGATGCGGATCGTTGGCCCCAACCTGTGGAGTTTTCTGGCGGCAAAGCGCGGGGATCCGGTCGGGGTGATGCGCTTTGGCGCTGTGTTAGCTGCGCTTGGCTGGTGCAGCACCTTTATTGACGCCGGGTATCTGGTCTTACTGCTGGGGCTGGTGATTTATAGTCTGTGCTGGACCGCGATCCTGCCACAGCTGGAGTCAGCGGCGTTTCATTATCTGAATAACGATACTGGCCGCTACAGCAAAGTTCGCTCCAGTGGCAGTGTCGGTTATATTTTGCTGGTGGTTGGTAGCGGAATGGCGCTGGAGCAATTGGGCCCCGGATTTTTGCCTGGCGGCGCCTTGTTGTTCTTAGTGCTGATGCTATTAGCGTTGTGGCAACTGCCCGCATTTTCGTTGCAGGCAGCACCGGCTGAAATTGCGATTCAATTCCGCACTTTGTGGCTGCACCGGCCTTTTGTGCTTTTTATGTTTGCGGCGTTTTTACTGCAGCTGAGCTTTGCACCTTTTTATGGCTTTTTTACGCT
>Ga0209812_10000190_pt1 | contig 57043 bp, 50 predicted proteins | sample JI71714BDNA_FD_187502 | JGI IMG/M metagenome (GOLD analysis project Ga0209812, IMG submission 187502) | Wastewater effluent complex algal communities from Wisconsin, to seasonally profile nutrient transformation and Carbon sequestration -... | ecosystem: Engineered > WWTP > Effluent > Algae...
CTCCAGTAAAGGCCTCAGGCCACGCCCAACCAGCAACCAAATTAGCAAGGCCTGCAGCGGTAAACTCAGCACCACCGGATAAATCGACGCCAGCACCACTTGGTCCGACAGCGCTAGCCGGTCCTGCAGTGGCTGCGCCACAATCACGGTTAAATCATCGACGGTCTGGCGAAAGGTCTGCCAGCGTTTGCCGGCAAAATTCTGCTCGCTGTAGCCATCTTGGGTGCTGATCTGGGTGTCCGGTGTCTGAGCGCTGCGATATAGCAGGCGCTCGCCCTGCCACAGCTGAATTGCATTCGCTTGTGCCAGCTCGGCCGGGGTTTGCAAATTGGTGTGCTGATATGGGGCAAGCACGCTGGCAGCCAGCGCTTTGAGATCTTCATCAAACAGGCGTTGCGCCTGGGCGCTGCTTTGGCGGTAGCTTTGCAGCGCGGCTAAAAAACTGGTCAGCGTCAGTAAGGCGATAAGTAAAGTCACCAGATAACGCCGGATCGAGGTCATGGCGCGCTCACGCTGTAACCGACGCCACGCACGGTTTTGATAAAGTCTTTTGGCAGCTTTTTGCGTAAGTTTGAGATGTGCACTTCAAGCGCATTACTGGCCACTTCTTCGCCCCAGGCATACAGACTGGCTTCGATTTGTTCGCGGGTTTTAATCCGGCCGGCCGATTCCAGCAGTAGCTTCAGCAGCACGTATTCGCGCCGCGATAAGGTCAGGGCTTCGCCATCGACCTGCACCTGATGCGCACTGCTATCAAGCACCACAGGGCCAACCGTGATCAAATGACTGCTGGCTGTGCCAAGCCGACGCTCAATCACCCGAAGCCTGGCAAAGAGTTCCGGCAGGGCAAAGGGTTTCACCAGATAATCGTCAGCGCCTAAATCTAAACCGCGGATCCGGTCATCCACGCCGTCGCGGGCGGTCAACACCAACACCGGCAAGCGCGGAAATTTGTGACGGGTTTGCTTTAATACCTCCAGACCATCCATATCTGGTAGACCCAAATCCAGCACCACAGCGTCGCAGTCGCCGCTGCGGATACTGGACAGCGCCATCGCGCCGGTATTGACATGGTTCACCGCAAAACCCTGATCGCTCAGCGCTAGCTGCACCCCTTGTGCCAGCGCCTGATCATCTTCGACTAACAAAACCCGCATCCACTCTCCGAATCTCTATGAAACTACGCTTACTTTTTCAGTTTTTTCTGTACTTTTGCCAGCAACGCCGCAATTTCCTGCTGCCGGCCGGCATCGGCACTTTCCCGGCCCGGACGTGCCGGTGCGGCTTTCGCTATTTCAAGATACCGTAAAGCTTCAGCCCAGTCGCGTTTTCCTGCTAAATATTCCGCATAAAAGTAATTTGGATCAATCCCTTGCGGGTTTTGCTCCAGCGCTTTTAACAGCAGTGCTTTCGCTTGTTTGTTATCGCCAAAACCAATAGGCCAACCAGGCACTTTCGAATACAGCACACCGAGGCTGGTGTAAGCCGAGCCTTGCAAAGCAGTGGGATCCAGTTGCAGTGCTTGCTCTAAGTCGGCTTTGGAGCCTTCAGCCACCGACAATGCGCCTAAACCGCCTTTGGCATTGGCATAGCTTGATTTGATAATGCCGCGCCAAATCAGCGCTTCCGCTTTGTCCGGGTTGCTACCGACCACTCTGTCCGCATTGGCCAGCAGTTCGGCAAAGGCTTTTTCGCGGTCATCTTCCGGCAGCGCATAGTTCACTTCAGCCCAGCGGTCCTGTAGCGGTTTAATGTCAGCCAACACGTCAGCCAGCACAGTGGAACAGGCAAATAAGGTCACAACAGCGAATAAGTGTTTCATTGATACTTTCATGGTGATAAGCCTTAAGGTTGAGAAAGTTGCGCGTAACGACGGATCACGGCCAGCTTGGCGGCCAGTGCTTTGTCAACGAGACCGGGCAGGAGTGCATTCACCCGCACGAATAATTGTTCTGGCCAGCCAATAAAACGCCGGGCCTGGTTTTGTTGAATTTGTTGCAGTAATGCCGCGGCCACCAGAGCCGGGCTGTCACTCTGATTGCCCAGCTCCCGGTTCATCGCGACCACCGCATCGCTGTTGATTGCGGTATCAGTGGCGCGTGGCGCGAAATACAGCACTTGCACCGAACTGTCGGCAAGCTCACGTTTGAGCGCCTCGGTAAAACCACGCAGGCCAAATTTACTGGCGCTGTAGCCGGTAAACCCAGGGTAGCCGATGCTGCCAAACGCTGAGCCGACATTGACAATCATCGCAGCAGACTTGCGCTGCAATTCCGGCAACAAGGTCTGCGTCACTAACATCGGCATCAGCAGATTGGTATTGAGTTGCGTCGCGTAGTCCTGCTGCGCGGCCAGACCGAACTGGCTGATCCCGGCATTATTAATCAGTAAATCAATACCTTGCAGACTACGAACAAAGGCCTGCAAAGCCAGCCGGTCCTGCTCTTTGGTTAAATCTGCACTGAACATCTGATGCTCAGCCGGGTATTGGTTCATCAGCTCAGCCTGCAGCGCGGCTAAGCGCGCGCTGTTCCGGGCAACCAGCACCAGCCGGGCGCCCGCAGCAGCCAGCTGCAGCGCAATCGCCTGACCAATACCACCGCTGGCCCCGGTCAGTAATACCGTTTTGCCACGAAGTTCCATCAGACCGCCTCCTCTGTCGCAGCAGCCGCTTTTGCCGCCAGTTTGGTGATGCCGTGTTCCGGCGTCAGGGTGCGGAAAATATCGCCGTATAAACGATAGAAACGTTGTGCGGCGTGCACGATCACAGCCTGATCCGCCGGGTCATCGATCTTGTTCATCAGGTTTTCATAGAATTTGATATGGTCCTGGTCCAGCGCGCCGTGTGACGTCAGGTAACTAAAGGCTGACTTTGGCAGCTGCAGTTTGGTGGCGATGGTTTCAGCGGCGTTTTCCGCCAGCGCGGTTGACGTGCCTTCCAGCACCAGCACCATGCCAAAGAATCCAACCGGATTGACGCGGCGCACCGTGTCATAGGCGTAGGCGACCATCAGCTCGGTAGCAAAAGACGGTGTGCTGTGTCTTGCGACTTCTTTGTCATAACCGGTGCGTTTGATATCGTTTAGGATCCACTCCTGATGTCCCAGTTCCTCTTCGATATATTCCGCCACCGCTTCACGCAGCCATTCTTTTGATTCCGGCAACAAAGCGCCAACGCTCATCAGCAATGGCACAGTGTGTTTGACATGGTGATAAGCCTGCGTCAGAAAAGCGACATAGTCATCGCGGCTGATATCCCCATGAAAGCAGCGGGCGATGATGGGCGCGCCCAGCAGGTATTGGCGGTCTTGTTCAGTTGCTTGCAATAAAGTTTGGTAAAAGCTCATCAGTCACTCCGGTACAGCGGTCGTCCGCTAAAAATTAGGTTGAGTCGCTCAGTTCGTCGGGTATTCCCAAAATCATGCAACGGGATACAAGGCGGCGATCTGGTGTTGATACATCTGCATAATGCTGGCGCGGCGTGGCCGGCCATTCGTGGTTAAAGTCCCTTCCGCTTGTGATAGAGGGCTGGTAAGACGGTAGAAACCTGCGACTCTGGCATAATCCGGCAGCTGTTGATTCAACACATCAAGGTATCCGGCCAGGTGTTGATCAGGCACTGTTGCTGCGGCATAAAGCAGCGCAACACAATAAGGCTTGGCATCGCCACACAGCACCGCCTGCTGGATCAAGCCGGTTTTAGTCAGTTCACTTTCAACCCATTCCGGTGAAATGTTGCGACCAAAACTGGAGATCAATAAGTTGTTGCGCCGGCCAAGGATCTGTAAATCACCGTTCGCGCTCCACTGGCCTAAATCGCCGGTGGACACCCATTCGTCGGTCAACGGCGTGCTTTGTCCGATGTAACCCAGAAACGGGGTTTTTACCTGGATTTCGCCCTGCTCAATCCGCACTTTCAGATGTGATAAGGGTTTGCCGCTGCTTTGCAGTTCGTCGTCACAGGCATGGGCGGCATCGACACTACTGAGTGCAACTACGGAGCCGCATTCACTTAAGCCATAACCTTGGAACACCGGCAGCTTCAGCGCAGCAGCCTTACGAAGCAGATCAGCCGCCACTTTGGCACCACCGACGGCGATAAACTGCAGACTGCTCGGCACCGGCCAACCGTTCAACGCAGCCTGTATCAACAGTTGCAGCAATTCCGGCACCAGGATCAGCGTATGTGGTTGGGTGTGGCTAATCAGACTCAGTAACTGCTCAGGAGCGACCAGACTACTGCCGGCAAAGCCACGGCCCGCGTCCGGCATCAACAGCACTTCACCACCGGCTAATAACGGCGCGTAAACACCGGCGATGTTTTCCAGCAATAACGACAATGGCAACAGGCATAAATGCCGCGGTTGCGTCACGTCATTGAGGCGCGGCGCGATGCGCTGAACCAGACTTTGAGCTGTATTCACCTGAGTTTTCGCCGACAGACAGACGCCTTTCGGTTGTCCGGTTGACCCAGAGGTAAAGGTTATTTTTTGCGTGCCGGCAGGGACTGGCAGTGCTTTTTGCTGCAGCTCCGCCGGTGTCTGATACAGATAAAAACTCCGGCAACGACCGCGTAAAGACAGGCCCAGCTGGCTGAGCAAATCAGCACTGACTTCACTGTCTGTCAGTAAAAATTCTGCGCCGACACTGCCTAACACATGGACTAACTGACCCTCGCTGGCAAAAAGTGGCAGCGGGACTAACAGCTGTTGGCTGTTCAAACAGGCGATATCCAATAACACCCAGTCAAGACCGGTATCAGCCCATAACACTAAGCGACGCGCGGCCAGATCTTGCAACAACTGTTGCCATTCAAGAACTCCCGCCGCGATTGCAGCATGGTCCAGGGATTCTAAGCTGGCTAAATCAGTCAAGCGGGCGCCGACAGGAATATTCAACATCATCAGGCAGCTCCTCAGTGACCGGCTTGTTCAGACAGGCTGGCGCCTGCACTTTGCAGCAGCGGCAGAAAACCGCTCAGCATCTGCTGTAACTGCGGTTTGGCCATAATCAGCTGATAGGCCGCAGCTAAATCCAGCTGACAAACCTGCGGGTGACGCTGGTAATAACTGCCCCAATCGGCAGCGGCATCACCTAGGCGGCTTGGGTCACCTTCCGCCAGCACGTTTAACTGCAAGCCATGGCGGCTTAACATCGACATCACGGTCGGCGTGGCGCAGCACACCAGATGACGGTAACCCTGTTGATACAAGGCAGCTGCCATCGCGATGAACAGTAATAAGGTCTGTTGACGGCCACTGGCGTACAGATTGCCAATCTCGGCGACCTGCGAGCGCTGTGTCTGAATGCCGGCGCCGGCCAGCACTGTGCAGATATCCGCATCCAGGTATTGCTCAACAAAAAGACGTGGTGCCAGACCGCTGCGGATCCCCAACACCGCTTGCCATTGGCCATGCAGGGTCACGGCCAGCAAATGCGGCATAAATTGGCTGATCTGGGCATCGTAGGCGGCGGCAAAACCACCAGCGATAAATTGTTCCAGACTGTGGCGATCGGTGTGATGACGGTCACACCACTGCAGTTGCGCAGATTGTGTATCGCTGGCAACGCCAGGCTGGCAATCGTTGTAAGCCAGCGGCGGCAGGTATTCAACCGGGGATAGAGTTACAGCAGCAGTCATTTCAACCTCTCCACAGGTTTTCTCTGATGCTGCTGATTCTGGCGGGGGAAACTTAAAGCAACCTTAAGGTAAATAAAGGTTGCTAAAATCTCAGATAAAAATATTTAAGGCATTGAATTTAAATAAAATTAAATTTGAAAATTTAACCACCAAAGAATAACTGCCAGAAAGACGGCGATCTTTGTTTGTGATACTGCTTCTTCAGACTATCGACTTCACGCAGCAACTGCTTGGCCTTCTCCAGATCCTGCTCCGCCAGCGCCGCTTGCACCAGCACTAACTGTGCGGCGACTTTATCCAGCCCTTGCTGAAACACCGGCTGTTTTTCCGGCGTAAACTGGTAGGCCTGGACGGACGCCACCAGTTCGGCCATTTCCTGAATTTTTTCCTGCATCACAGGCACAGTTTCCGCCTGCATCGCCAGCTTAAAGTTAAAGCCCATTTTTTTCATGGTAGCTTCGACATCGGTCGTTACCGTCACTGCTTTCGTCATGGGCTCTTCAGCCGTGACCACTATTGGCTGCAGTAACAGGCCTGCCAGAAACACCGAACACAGAGAAAATTTTTGCACCAGTTTCATCTTCACGACTCCATAAAAAGATCGGCGCAGTTTACCACAGTTACCTCGTGTTGCCTCAGAGGGCTGGATTGGCTAGACTACGGCGGTTTTTTCCGACGTTAATTAAGTGAGAGAGCAGCCATGGGCGCGCAATGGAAATCCAAACACAAAGCTGATGCCTCCGCGGCAAAAGGCAAACTTTTTACCAAACTGGCAAAAGAAGTCATGGTTGCAGCGCGCAACGGCGCTGATCCGGCAATGAATTCCAAACTACGCATGGCGATTGAAGCCTCACGCAAAGCATCGATGCCAAAAGAAACACTGGAACGCGCCATCAAAAAAGGCGCCGGTCTGCTCGACGGTCCGGTGAACTACGAACATATTGTTTACGAAGGTTTCGCGCCACATCAGGTGCCGGTGATTGTCGAATGTTTGACTGACAACAAAAACCGTTCAGCGCAAAGTATCCGCGTGTTATTCCGCAAAGGTCAGTTAGGCTCTTCTGGGTCAGTATCGTGGGATTTCAAACGTTTAGGTCAGATTGACGCCTCTCCTGCCAATGCAGATGCCGATATCGAAATGGCCGCGATTGAAGCCGGTGCACAAGATTTCGAAGCGGGCGAAGAAGGCGATGCGGTGTTTTACACCGAGCCAACCGACTTAGATCTGGTGGCGAAAGCCCTGCCGGAATTTGGTTTCACGGTATCAGCAGCCAAGCTGATTTATAAACCAAATAATCCGGTCAGTATGTCAACGCTCTCTGCAGAAGCGCTGGCAGAAGTCGAACACTTCCTCGAAGCCATCGAAGATGACGACGATGTCCAGCACGTGTATGTCGGTTTAGGCGAATAAATCGCTGATAACTTGGAAAAACCGCCGGATGGCGGTTTTTTTATGGCCGCAAAGCTGTCAAGCCGCGGCGGGCTGGGCAGTCAGAACCAGCGTGCTGCCATTGATACCAGCCCAAACATAGCCACACCAGCACAAACCGGCCAGCCTAAAGATTTGGTTTGGCGCCAGACCGCTACCGTGACGACAACCCCTAAAACCGTGGCGACCCAGCCAGTACTGGCCTGATTCGTCGGGATCAATGACACGCCCAGCATGGCCGCAATCATCGTGGGTGCCAGCACGGTCAGCCAGACCGGCATCGCTGCGGTTTGCTCAACCAGGTCCCGCCGGCGTATATGCCGTTGCATCCACAGCAAGGGCAGCACACGCAGCAGATATGTTCCGCCGGCGCACGCCAGCAATGTCAGCCAAATTTCAATGCTCATGTTGCACCTCCTGCCTATTGCGCGCAGCGCTCAGATAAAACACCAAAGCACCGGCTCCCGCCGCCAGTGGGATCGCCAGATTGCTGTGACCGCTGAACTTCAGACTCAGAGCCACCACGACGGTGCAACTTAAGGTCAGGGTCCATTGCCAGGACGTAAACCGCGGCGCCAGCAACACGATAAAGAGTGCCGGTAAAGCAAATGGCAGCACTTCACCCAATAAAGGCCAGCGCTGGGTGATTTCTGCGCCGGCAATAGCCCCAAGCGCGGTACCGGCAACCCAACTGCCCCAGGCGATCAACGCCGCACTGCAATACCAGCCAACCCGAGTTTCAGGTGGCAATTGCGGCAGCCGGGTATGCGCCAGGGCAAAAATTTGGTCGGTCAGACCGTGCATGAACAAGGGCCAAAGCCGTCCGGGCGGTATATAGGGCGCTAGGTTTGGCCCGTAGACGACATGGCGCGCATTGATCAGCAGTGTCATCAAGATCACCAGCCATAAAGGGGCGCCCGATGCGATCATCGCCACAAACAAAAATTGTGAGGCGCCGGCGTAAATCAGCAGTGAAATCATGACGGCGGCAATGGCGCTGAAACCCGCCTGCACTGCAATCAGGCCAAATGAAATGGCCACCGGAATATATCCGCCGAGCAGCGGTAAGGCATCACGGGCACCGAGCTGCCAGCCAGATGGCGTTCTTGCTGGATTCATGCCCGATCTCCAGTCTGATGGTAGACAATGGTCAGCAGTGCCGTCGCCCACTGCTCGCCACTGCGATACTGATGAGCGACATCTGCAGCAAACTGGTGACTGTCACCGGCTTTGAGCTGTTTCAGCTGACCGACACCACCCACCTCGAGGGTGCCGCTGATCAGACTAATGGTTTCGACAGTGCCGGCGGCATGCGGCTCAGCACAGCGTTCCGTGTGCGGGGCCACAGACATCCAATAGGCGTCGACCGCCGGTTGATCTTTGCCCTGATCCAATAAGCGCACCTGCACGCCGGCATCGCCGACCAAAGTGGCTACCGGCGCAATCAGGTTGCCAAAGGGCACACCCAGTTGCAGTGACAAGCGCCAGATGGTATCCAGAGTCGGATTGCCCTGCCCTTGTTCAAGCCGGGATAAATTGGATTTTGCCATGCCGGCTGCGGCGGCAAGTTGTGACAGCGACATGCCGGTATTCAGGCGCAGCGCCTGAATATGCCGGCCCAGTGTTTGCAGACTTTGCGGATCCATGCAGAATACCTTTACCGTTCTTTATATAGAACGTTCTATATAAGGAACGATTGAATGTCAAGCCTGACTGCGTTCAGGCTGGTTGGTTGCTGGATCCGGGTGAAAAAGCGAAGCACAAAGCCGCGTTGGCAGCGCATGGCAGGGAACAGAAAAAAGGAGCTGCACGCAGCTCCTTGGTCAGAACACTCAACGGCTAGAATTTCAGCGCGACTTTGACCGATGCATCCACTTTGCTGGCATCGATATAACCCACCACTGAAGGATTGGTTGCCACCAGTTGCAACATCTCCGCATCACTGGAAATTTCTTTAGGTGGCGTGCCCTTACCGGTAAACACCAGTTTGGACCAATAAGCTTTCAGTTGGCTGGCCGATTTCTTCAGCACCGCATCATTAAAAGCACCGCTGGCGGGCATCGCGTCAGCTAGTGCCAGGGGCATTGCCGAATTGCCATCCGCGAAAGACTTTTCGCGACCCAAAAAGATTTTCGCGACAGTGGCCTGGTCCAGCGCATTGTTATTCGACGGATGCACGATCACGGCAACTTCAGCGAAGGCGAACTGACATACCAACAGGCTGCCAACGATTAAAAACTTTTTCATCATGCTCTCCTCAGAACACCAAATCGATACCAAATGACATCAGCTTGTAGTCGCCGACTGCCGCACGGGTGTCAGTCCCACTGAAATAATCCACTTTCAACGCCGCGCTTGGGTGGAAGTCATAGCGAACTGATAAGCCCACGCCATCAAACTCACGTTGTCCAAAGGCGTTATTGATGCCCCGCCCGGTTGCCAGCAGCGCCGGATGAGTCACACCATTGAGGAATGCATGATCCGGGGACTGGGCATAATCTTCGGTGTGCACCGTCACGACGACATTATCAAAGCGCCGGCCGAGCGCCACATACCAGGATTGATTGGTGGCATCCGTGGAATCTTTCACCACATAATCGACAAATTCAAAATCCAGTAACCAGTTGTTGTGATCAATGGCAAAGCCGCTGAACCAATAAAAAGCATCTTTACCATCCCAGCCAATTCTGGAGCGGAACATGTCAATCTGCGCTGCGGTTGCGCCGGTATTACGGGCCGCATTAATGCCGGCCGCGGCTAACGGGAATACCGTGCTGCTATCGATACTGGCGCCGTCAATTTCTGCACCGAAGACTCCGCCGAACACTTGCCACCAGTCACCGGCGAACGCAGCATTGGCACTGATAATGTTATCCATACCGAAGTCAACAAAGTTATTGGTGACCGCACTGAACGCTTCGCCCGACCAGCCGCCAAACAACACTTTGGTCGACAGATTGTAATCGCCGATATTGTATTGACTATCCAGCGCTATCCCTTCGATGGTACTGAACTCGAAATCGATATAAACCGCTTTGGGTAGACGGGAAAAATTGTGGGCGTAACCGACTTTTTCATATTCCGACTGGTGAAAAATCGGATTGGCAAACCGGCCAGCGCTCAGACGGTGCCGGTCGCTGAGCTGGTAGCTCAGGTAGGCCCAGCGCGCGTCGACTTCAAAGTCATTGCGCCCTTCACCAAACAACTGGATCGTGGCGGTGAGGCCTTCGCCGATATCGGCTTGGGCTTGCAGCGCAAACAACGATTCCGGATTAAATGACAGTTCGCCTTCTTGAAACCCGGGGAATGGTTCCAAACCACCGTCGCTGGACACCGAAGTCCCGCGAATAGAGGCAAAACCATTCAGAGTGATATCAGCATGGACTGCGGCTGGTAAGAGTGCCGGCAGCATGGCCATCCCCAGCCATCGCAAAGACTTTCGAGAAAATGTCTTAGATTTCATCGCTATCCCACCTGTTTTTTATGATATGCCTAGCAAGCGTAGACGAGAATTTTCATTTAAGAGGACAAATGAGATATTTACTGGCAAAAAGTTCACAAAAAAAACGCCATAGCGACAATCACGCGCGGGCTGTAAGCCGCGCGTGAGCCGGTTCAAAACTGATCGCGACGCAGCCGTCCAGCCACAAAAGCCCGGTAACCGACCAGACTCAAAGTCAGGATCAACAGCACACTGTACTCCATGCCATTTCTACCCGCGCCCACCACAAACCAGCCAAAAGGTGCATGCACCATCAACAGACCTGTCGTATAGATACCGATAAATCCCAGCGACAATTGCCAGACCCATTTTCCGGCGGCATAAAACACTGTGGCGACAATTTCATAGGCCGTCACGGCAGCCGCGAGATAAAACCCAGCCGGTAACCCCTGCGTCTGCAGCCACTCACCAAAAGGCACCACGCCGCCGCCAAGCATCCGCGCCCAGCCATGGGCCGCTAACAGTGCGGCCAGGGTCAGGCGCAGCACTAACCATAACAAAGGGTCGAGCCGGTTTAAGCGATCAGAATGCATATCTGTCTCCGATACTGTTGGCGATAAGGTTGTTTGATCTGCCAACGCGGATCCGGCAGCGCACACATCGGGTCGAACGGTTTTGTCTTTCATGCCCAAGCAGGCATGGTGGCCTCATCAGCCGGATAGCCTGTCCAGCAGGAGGCTCAGGCCGGCCGCACAAATGGGTAAACACCATGTAAACATAAAGGCGAGAAAAAGAGAAATCCGACCAACGCCACTGCGGCTATAGGCAGCCATTCAACCGGGCCGGTATAATGCAATTTTCCGCCGACAAGGACCTTTTTATGCATTGGCATGTTGCTGTTGCGTCGACTAATCCTGCCAAAATCAATGCCGTGCGCGACGCTTTTGCCAGCGCTTTTCCTGCCGTTGAATGCCAGGTCGATGGCTATCCAACCGGATCTGGCGTCGCTGCCCAGCCGATGACGTCGGCTGAGACTCTGTTGGGCGCCGAGAACCGGCTGCGCGACCTGCAGCAACAGCGGCAGGCTGATTTTTATGTGGCGATTGAGGCCGGTTTCGATGATGGCATGACCTTCGCTTGGATGCTGGTCAGCAATGGCAGCCGCGAAGGCCGCGCCCGCTCTGCCTCGCTGCAGTTACCTGCAGCCGCGGTGCGACGCTTGCAGCAAGGCGCTGAGCTCGGTGATGTGATGGATGAATTGTTCGGGACACAAAATATCAAACAGGCCGGCGGGGCTATCGGTCTGCTGACGCAACACAAGCTCAGCCGCAGCAGTGTCTATCAGCAAGCGCTGATTCTGGCATTCATTCCGTTTTTATCCCCAGACTGGTTTTAGTGCCAGTTCAGTTGCGCCAAAGCCAGGCACTTGCCGGTCGCTGCGCCGTGGCTGTCAGAAATAATTCATTTTGCTGACAGCCGCTTTTCATCTGGCTGACGGGCTGCTGACCGCAACCGTACTTTAGGATGACTGCAGTTAAAACAACCGGAGTCGTCCTGTGAACCATTCTCAATTTGCTATCCGTCATATCATCATTGCCAGTACCTTGTTCAGCAGCAGCTTGTTCGCTAGCGAACTCAACCACAACATCACGGCTGCCGACGTCAAAGCAGCCCAGGATGCCTGGGGCCAGGCATTGATCCAAATCAGCACCGATCATCGCAGCGGCGGTATTGAAAAAGCCACAGCCACCGCGAAAAAAGTGTTGGATCAGGCCTATGGCTACAACCTTGGCCCGGTGTTGTTTAAACCGACGCTGACCAACGGCGACACCACCTTCCGCACTACATACGACGGTGCGCTGGCCTATTTTGTCGGTGGCAATACAAAATTTCCTGATAAGGGCTTTGCGTTAAATGGCTGGACGCAGTACCAATACAAAAATGCCGGCGTGCAAATCCATGGTAATTTGGCGATCACTATGGGCCATGTGATGCTGACCGATCAGCAAGGTAAGGTCACCACGGTCGATAAAACCTGGGGCTTCCGCAAAGGCGATGACGGTAAAGTCCGCATTGTTCTGCACCACTCTTCGTTACCCTACGCCGCCAAGTAAAAGCTTTTGCGGATCTGGCGCAGACTGAAGCATCGTTTTGCTTCCGTCTGCTGTTTTTCATTACACTGCGCATTCTGTCAGTGCAGATCCGGAGTCGGTATGTTTCGTCACAAGCTCTATCTTGCTTTTGCTGTGTTGCTGTTAATGACCCTGATCCAGGCAGCTACCGCGGTATGGGCCAATAATGTGGCCGCGCATCATGTCGAGCGCAGCCGGATCGCCAACCAGATGCTGGCTGGGTTTATTTCGCTCGGTGCGGATAAACAGCGGCTGAAGGTCTGGTTAGCGCAGACATTGCTGACCAACGACGAAGGGCCGGGTTTGCGGGAACGCTACCTGCAGAAAATGCAATCGCATCTGCAAAAAATCAATGCATTACTGCAGCAAGATCAGCAACTGGCGCGCAGTCCGGACGATTTCAGTGCTATCACCACCCAACTCAAAACCGTCTCCATTCTGGAGGCCAATGTCGCTATCCTCGAGCGCAGCCTGCAGCAAAAAGCATTAGTTCCCAGTGCGCCGCTGAACGCGGCTGACACCTGGACTTTGCTGATCCAGATTTTTGATAATCTGGAAGGTCTCGATCTGAAAACACTGATTGCACAAGCCATTGATTTACAACAACAACGCTCAGCCGCTGCCGAAGCGCAAGCGGCCGCGGCCCTGACACAAGCCCGGCTGCTGCTGCTAACGACTTGTGGTTTTGCCGTCGTACTGGCTGTTGTGCTGGCGATTGTCTTAGCCAGAACCATGTACAGCCCGATCCAACAGTTGTTGGCGGGCACCAGCGCCCTGGCGCAAGGGGTGTTAACGACCCGCCTGTCAGAACAGGGCCAACAGGAATTTGTGTTGCTGGCGCGCAGCTTTAATCAACTGGCGGTCAGCCTGGAGCGAGCTCGGTCTCAAGAAGAAGCGCATACCCGCCAAATCGAAGATGTGGTCAGCGAGCGCACCGCGCAGCTGCAGGACGCAGTCAGTAAGCTGCAACAGGCCGAACGGATGCAGCAGCGCTTTTTAGGCGACGTCAGTCATGAACTGCGCACACCGGCCACGACCATCCGGGGTGAAGCGGAAGTATCGCTGCGCGGGACCGACAAATCGCCCGCTGAGTATAAAGAAAGCTTGCTGAGGATTGTCGAAAGCAGTCAGCTGCTGTCCAGCCGCATCGATGATCTATTGCTATTGGTGCGCAGTGATCAGCCACTGCAATTGCGCTTTCACGATGTGGCCGTCGCCGAAGTCTGGCCACTCTGGTGTGAACAGGTTCAGCGGCAGTGCGCCGGCGCACAGCAACCTATCCAGATTAGCCCCGTCGCGGCCGCCACGCTCACGCAGCATCTGTTCATCGATCGGGACAAAACCATGCAGGCGATCCAAATCGTGCTGGACAACGCCATCCGCTACGGCCGGCAACTGCCGCTGCAACTAACGCTGTCGCAGACAGCCACACAGCTGGTTTTCAGCCTCACCGATCAGGGCATCGGCATTCCGGCCGAGGCGCAAGAACAGTTATTTCAGCGATATTTCCGCGCCGCCAACGCCCGCAGCCTGCGGCCAGATGGCCTTGGCATTGGCCTGGCGTTGTGTCGCACGCTGATGCAGGCACAGCATGGTTCGGTGCAGGTTCATAGCCCAGCCGATCCAGGCTCACGCAGCGGTACCACGGTACTGTTGATTTTTCCATTAGTCGGTGAAGACACTGAGGATATCGCCTGATGCAGGTGTTAATTATTGAAGATGAAAAACGCGTCGCAGATTTCTTAGCGCGCGGCCTCAAGGCCGAAGGGTACTTCCCAAGCGTTGTGCATGACGGCGCCGAGGCGCTGCATGCGATCCGCACCCAGCAACCACAACTGGTGATCCTCGATCGGATGCTGCCCAATCTGGATGGTCTGACGATTTGTCAGCTCATCCGCGCCCAACAACTGCCGGTGCGGATCCTGATGCTATCGGCACTGGGCGATACCGCCGAACGGGTGCGCGGCCTGACCAGCGGTGCCGACGACTATCTGGTGAAACCTTTTGCTTTTGAAGAACTGTTGGCCCGCCTGAACAATTTGGCCGCACGGCAAGCACAGCCTGCGCAACGTCATTGCCTGATGTTTGCTGACGTCGAACTCGATTTAGATTTGCGTCAGGTCCGCCGCGCCGGCCAGCTGGTGGTCCTCACGGCACGCGAACTGGATTTACTCGAACTGCTGATGCGTAACCCGCAAAAAGTATTGAGCCGCGAACGCATTCTGGCCAATGTCTGGAGCATGAACGAAGACCCGCTAACCAATGTGGTGGACGTCTATGTTCGTCGCTTGCGCAACAAACTGGATAAAGGCCAGGCCGTCGGCTATGTCCGCACGCTGCGTGGCACTGGTTATTATTTAAGCAGCGACTAACGACAGGTCGCTGCGGTCCATCAAAGCTTGCGTACCCAGATATTGCGGAAACTGACTTTATCGCCATGGTCCTGCAATTTCAGCGGCGCGCAGCCATGCGCGCTCTGCTGCGGCGGGCCAATCCATTCGGTGGTGCCGGCAATTTCGGTATGGCTTTGGATTAACACCCCGTTGTGCAGCACTGTGACATAACCCGGGCTCAGGCGTTTATTGCCATCAAATCGTGGAGCCTTGTAGATGATGTCATACACCTGCCACTGCCCGGTCGGCTTTGTGGCATTGACCAGCGGAATAGTCTGCTTATAGACCGCACCGGCCTGACCGTTGGGATAAGTCGGGTTCTGGTATGAATCCAGGATCTGCACTTCGTACTTATCCTGCAGAAAAATCCCGCTGTTGTTGCGCATCTGGCCGGTTTTGGCCGGATCTGGCGGCGGCGACAGCCATTCCAGATGCAGCTGGATATCACAGAAGTTTTCGGCAGTGCGGATATCACCGCTGCCCGGCAGCACAGTCATCACACCATCTTGCAGTTGCCACTGCGCAGCGCCACCGTCTTTGACAGAGCGCCAGGCCGATAAGTCTGTTCCGAGTAACAGCAGAGCGTCGGAGGGTACGTTGTTCCGGTCAAAGCTGACCACCGGCGGCACCGGTGTCCAGACTTCGGTGCGGGCGGCCTGCGCGTGGCGCTCGGCGTCAGTCATTTTGGCCAATTGTGCGGCGGTTGGGAAAGCCTGCTCCTGTGCCAAAGCTAAAGGGCTGGCGATCAGGACCGCAGCACTGAGATAAAACGAAAATTTTTGCATCGGTTCACTCCAACAATTTGGCAGCCGCGGCCGGATTCGAGACATCACGTCCACCCACCGAGCGACAGCCTGAGCTATCACATCAGGTCGCAAAGGCCCGGTCGCCTTTTTTATATGGCAAAGCGCCGTCGTAACGGCCGGGGACTGCGACATAACGCAGCACTTCGGTCGCTCCCACTTTGGAGGTGAAAAACACAAAAATACTCAGCTGTTTGAGCAGCGTAAAATAGTGCACTTCGGACGGGACATCGCCGGTCCGACTCGGCGCACTGCGCTTCCCGACATTCACCGCATTGTGGGCAACGGCCTCTTGATCGACTTGAGTCAATAATGCGGTCCGCTCTGGCGTGGTCAGCTGTAAAAAGTCACGCTGATATTGTGTCTTGCAACGAGCCTGCAGCGTAGCGAGGCCCGCGACAAACAGCGCCTGCTGCTTGGCGTCATAACAATTCTGTACCATCACCGCCATCTGGGCGCCGCAGCCGGCATCCTTGGCTCCTGGCGTATTGGTGCGCGGTAAAATGGTCTCGGCAATTTCATCCAACAGCGCAATATCACCGGCGCCAAATAGTGGTTTTGCCGCGCTATTTTTCGTTAGCGCGCCTGCGGCCCAGGCTTCCCCACCAACAAAAGCCAGGCCGGTGGCAGCCGCGATCATTTTTAACAGGTCACGTCTTTCCATCTCAGAGCTCCCCTTTTTTCAGTGCTTCGACCGCAAAATTGGCGGCCCGTGCAGTCAGTGCCATATAGGTCAGCGACGGATTGACACAAGACGCCGACGTCATACAGGCGCCATCGGTGACAAACACGTTCGGGGCATCCCACACCTGATTATTGGCATTTAATACCGACGTTTTCGGGTCACGGCCCATCCGTGCCGTACCCATTTCGTGAATGCCCATACCGGGCGCATAGTCGCCGTTATAACCCTGCACGTTCTTCACGCCGGCGGCTTCAAAGAACTCCACCGCATCCTGCATCATGTCTTTACGCATGCGCAGTTCGTTGTCTTTCATCTCCACGTCCATCGCCAGCACCGGCAAGCCCCACTTGTCTTTGACTTTAGGGTCGAGGTAAATCCGGTTGTCATGATGCGGCAGCATTTCACCAAAACCGCCCATGCCAATTCGCCAGCTGCCCGGTTCGGTTAACGCTGCTTTTAAATCAACGCCAATCGACAGTTCTGCCACGTCACGGCGCCAGTTCTCGCGGCTTGCCGACCCCTGATAACCAAAACCACGCAGATAATCGCGTTTATCACCGCCCCAGTTGCGAAACCGTGGCACATAAAAACCAGTCGGCCGGCGGCCAAAGTGGTATTTGTCGAGATAACCCTCGATTTCGCCGTAAGCGCCAACCCCTAAGTGGTGGTCCATCACATTACGGCCGAGTGCATTGCTGCTGGAGCCCAAACCGCCAGCCCATACATCGGTGGCTGAATTCATCAAAATCCAGGTGGAGTTAAAAGCTGACGCATTTAAGAAAATGATTTTACTGGTAAATTCGACCGTTTGATTGGTTTCACTGTCGAGCACTTCCACGCCACGGGCGCGTTTTTTGTCTTTGTCGTACAGCACCTGCGTCACAATGGAAAACGGCCGTACCGTTAAATTGCCGGTTTTCATCGCGACCGGCAGCGTCGACGACTGCGTGCTGAAATAAGCACCAAATGGACAGCCCAACCAGCATTTCGCGCGGTATTGGCAATTGACGCGGTTTTGCTCCGGCTTTGGCTGCGTAATATTGGCGGTGCGGCCACAAATCAGGTGACGGTTGCCACCAAAAGCTTTTTTGATCCGCGCGGCCACGTCTTTTTCGACGATATTGAGCTCAAACGCCGGTAGATATTGCCCGTCGGGCAACACGTCCAGACCGTCGCGATTGCCGGAGATCCCAGCAAAACGCTCGACATAATCGTACCATGGCGCTAAATCGGCATAACGAATTGGCCAATCCACCGCGACGCCTTCTTTGGCATTGGCTTCAAAATCCGCTTCGTTTAACCGGTAGCTCTGGCGACCCCACAACAAGGAACGGCCGCCCATGTGATAGCCGCGGTACCAGTCAAAGCGTTTTTTCTCGGTATATGGCGAGTCTTTTTCATTGGCCCACATGCCAAAAGTGCTTTCATTCAGTGGGTAATCGCGTTTGAGTACCGGGTAGTCCTGCTTCATCTGCTCGGTTGGCCGGTCGCGGTGCGGGTAGTCCCAGGCCTCTTTCATCGCGTTGGTGTAATCTTTGATATGTTCAATGTTGCGGCCGCGTTCGAGCAGCAACACTTTTAAGCCTTTTTCGGTCAGCTCTTTGGCGGCCCAGCCGCCACTAATGCCAGAGCCAACGACGATGGCGTCGTAATGATTTTGCGCAGTTGTCATCTCTTGCTACCTGTGATTTTGTTATCTGTGATTTGCTGTTGGCGCGCTCTATTTGTGTGATCTTGTTGCGCGCTCTTTTTGTGCACTTTCTTTGTACTGAGTCTCAGCGTTTAAGGTTAGATCTGACCCCGGTTCAGACATCACAAATGCGGATAGCGTCCGCCAGTGATTGCACCTTGCCCTCTGCTGTTGCCGGCGTTGGAATAAACTCCTGCGCCAAATAACCTTTGAAGCCGGTCGCGACTATCGCCTTGGCGATCGCCGGGTAATACAACTCCTGCGTCTCATCAATTTCATGCCGCCCCGGCACGCCAGCCGTGTGGTAATGACCAAAATATTGATGGCTGTCCTGGATCGTGCGGATGATATCCCCTTCCATAATTTGCATATGATAGATGTCGTAGAGCAGCTTAAAATTATTTGATTTCAGTCGCTTACAAAGCTCGATACCAAAACCTGAGCTATCTGCCAGATAATCCGGGTGGTCGACTTTGCTGTTAAACAGCTCCATCTGCAGTACCACACCACGTTGTTCCGCCTGCGGCAGAATTTGCGATAAACCTGCTACGGCATGCTTCAGCGCGGTCTCGCGGTCCATGCCGCGGGCATTGCCGGAGAAACAAATTAGATTGGTGTAACCAGCGTCGGCGACCAAATCAATGTGCGCCCGATAGCGCTTGATCAGCTCAGCGTGGAACTGTGGATTGCACCAGCCATCGACTAAATTGATCTCTGCGCCGTTACACATTGAGCAGTCGATACCGTATTTTTTTAACGTCGGCCAGTCTTTCGGCCCGACCAAATCAATCGCACTGAAACCTAAGGATTTCACCAGCTGACACAGCTCTTCGATCGACAAATGGCTATAAGTCCAGCTCGCAACCGAATGACGAACCCGGCCCTGTAATGCCATAGCGGCGTCAGTGCTGGTCGAGGCTGGATCGCTGGCTGTTGCAGGCGCTGCGGTCGAGGTACAGCCGCTGAGCAGCAACGACGGGCCCGCCACGCCGAGCGCGACGCTGCCGGCAGCCAGTTGCTTTAACATGCTACGGCGGCCGATGTCTGTATCCGCGGGGCTGGATAGTTGTTTAGACATGGCGTTCCCCTTGTTTTTCTGTCGTAACGCTCAGGCTTTCGTTTTTGAAAATCAGTGCAAACAGCACCAGCACCACTGCGGCAAAACCAGCCGGGAATAACCAGATTTGCGTCCAGTCAGCGCCAGCAGCCGTGGTATAGGCCTGCGTCACTTGTCCTGCGACACTAAAGCCAATCAGCATACCGATACCGTAAGTCGCGAGCGTAATAAGCCCCTGCGCTGCGCTCTTGTAGGCCGGACCGGCTTTGCTGTTGGTGTAAATCTGACCGGAGACAAAAAAGAAGTCATAACAAATACCGTGCAAGGCAATGCCGACCAGTAACAACGCCATACCACTGCCGGCATCGCCATAGGCAAACAGCACATAACGCAGCACCCAGGCCGCCATGCCTAAAATCAGCGTCCAGCGGATGCCAAAGCGGTTTAAAAACAGCGGCAGCGCCAGCATAAAAGCGACTTCGGACACTTGCCCCAGCGTCATTTTGCCGGTGGCATTTTCCACCCCAACGGCAGTCAGGAACGGATTGGCATTCTGGTAATAAAACGCCAGTGGAATACAAATCAGGATCGATGAGACAAAAAACAGCGCGAAATTGCGATCTTTCAACAGTTTCAGCGCATCAAGCCCAAGCAGTTCACCGAGCTTGACCTGACTGCCGCGTGCCGCTGGCGGCGTCGCCGGTAACGTAAAGCTATACAGACCCAGCGCTAAAGACGCGGCCGCACACATCAGGAAAGTGTTTTGCAGTGCACCGGCGGCAATTGCCTCAGCCGCATCCCAGCCAAACAGGTAGCTGATGACCAAACCGGCCGCTATCCAACCGATAGTGCCCCAGACGCGAATTTGACCAAACTCACGCTCCGGCTGTTGCATCTGACCAAAAGACACCGAGTTGACCAGCGCCAGCGTCGGCATGTAGGCCAGCATGTAACCAAGCACTAATGGATAAAAGCTCGCAAAATCAGTGGCCTGCGCCATCAGATACATCAGCACGGCGCCAATCAGGTGCAGTACCGCCAAAATGCGCTCGGCATTAAAAAAGCGGTCGGCGATTAAGCCGATAAAAAACGGCGCAATAATGGCGCCCCAGCTTTGGGTGGAAAACGCCATGCCGGTTTGCGGGCCGTCGGCGCCGAGGTTCTGGCTTAAAAAAGTCCCCAGCGTGACAAACCAGCCACCCCAGATAAAAAACTGTAGAAACATCATAGTGCCGAGACGTATTTTTATTGTACTCATCGTCATCCCCGTGATTTTTGTTGTTGTGTTATCTGTTCTAATTTGTTGTTTTTAGTGTCAGCAGGCCAGCGCACTCTGGCCCGCTGTTGCAATGCGCAATGCCAGGCTGCTCGGCCAAAGCGCAAGTCCTGACAGCTAGTCCAGGCCGCTAGTCCAAACCCAGAATACGGCGATTGCGCGCCGTATCCGAACTGCCGCCGGCGAAATCGTCAAAGGCCCGGGTCGCACGGTTGATCAGGTGCGCGGCAATAAAAGGGGCGCCCTCTTTTGCCCCCTGTGCCGAATCTTTTAAACAACATTCCCATTCGAGGACCGCCCAGCCCTGATAACCATACTGAGTTAACTTGCTGAAAATGCTTTTGAAATCGACCTGGCCATCGCCTAATGAGCGAAAACGACCCGGTCTGTCCACCCAGTCCTGATAACCGCCGTAGACACCGGCACGACCATCCGGCCGAAACTCAGCATCTTTGACATGGAACATTTTGATCCGGTCATGGTAGCGGTCAATAAAGGCCAGATAATCCAGTTGTTGCAGCACAAAATGGCTCGGATCAAACAGGATATTGGCGCGCGGATGATGGTTGGTGGCTTTCAGAAAACGCTCAAAACTGGCGCCGTCATGCAAATCTTCACCGGGGTGAATTTCATAACAGACATCGACTCCGGCTGCATCAAAGGCGTCCAGGATCGGTAACCAGCGGGCGGCCAGCTCGGCAAAGCCTTGCTCGACCAGACCAGCCGGCCTTTGTGGCCACGGATAGACCAGATGCCACAACAAGGCGCCGGAGAAAGTCGCGTGCGCTGTAAGCCCCAGATTCTGACTGGCCTTCGCTGCCAGTTTCAGCTGCGCGACCGCCCATTCGGTCCGCTCTTTTGGCTTGCCACGTAAGTGCACGGGGGCAAAGTTATCAAACAGGTCATCATACGCCGGATGCACAGCGACCAACTGGCCCTGCAGATGGGTCGATAACTCGGTAATACTGATGCCAACGGCGGCACATTGTGCCTTGATGTCGTCGCAATATGCCTGACTGCTCGCGGCTTTTTCCAAATCAAACAGCGCCGGGTCGTTGGTCGGCACCTGAATGCCTTTGTAGCCTAAATCTGCCGCCCATTTCGCCATCGTGATGAGATTATTAAAAGGTGCGGTATCGCCCATAAACTGCGCCAGAAAAATCGCCGGGCCCTGAATACTGTGCATTGTGTGTCCTCGCTAAAACGCTGTCGCAACAAAACGGTTTCACCACCAGAGGTGACCTAATTAGCCCACATCGGGCACCGCTTGCCATTTTTCACTGCTGTTCGTACTGACGGTGTCAATAAAGGCCATGCCGCGTAAGCCGGCACTGATCCCCGGCACGCCGCTTGGCGTCCCACGCTCCCCCGCGCGGATCGCACGGGCAAAATCACGGTATAAATTGGCCATGGCTTCTAAATATCCTTCCGGGTGCCCGGCCGGTAAGCGGCAACGTTTTAGTGCTTCAGCGCCGAGTCCGGCCTGACCTGCACCGGCGCGCAGCACATAAAATGGCGCGCCATGTGGCCGTACGATGATGCTGTTTGGCTCCATTTGCTGCCATTCCAGCCCGCCTTTGTCACCGTAAAGCCGGATCTTCAGCGCGTTTTCTTCACCGGCACAGATTTGACTGGCAATGAGCACGCCACTGGCGCCGCCGCTGGTTTTAAACAAGGCGGCTCCGTCATCGTCGAGCCGCCGGCCCGGCACATGACTGGCGAGTTCAGCACAGAGCTGGTTAATGCGCTGACCACTGATAAACTCGGCCAAGCCAAAAGCATGAGTACCTATATCCGCCATGCAACCGCTACTGCCGGCCTGGGCCGGATCAGTCCGCCAGCTCGCCTGTTTCTGCGCACTGGCTTCTAAGTTGTCGGTCAGCCAGCCTTGTGGGTATTCAACATAGATTTTGCGTAACGTGCCGAGCACGCCATCAGCCACCAGCTGTTTGGCCTGCCAAACCATTGGATAACCGAGGTATGTGTGCGCCAGCCCATAGAGCCGGTCGCTTTGCGCCAGTTCTGCCGCCAAAAGCTGCGTTTCCGCCAGCGTGACACCCGCCGGTTTTTCGCAGAACACATGAAAACCGGCGGCTATCGCGGCACGGCTGACCGGCACGTGCAGCTGATTTGGGGTGACGATGACCAACAGCTGCATCCGTTCGTGTTCCGGCAAGGCCGCTTCCGCCTCTAACATCTGCTGAGCGCTGGCGTAGACACGCTCTGGTGCCAGATCTAGGCTTTGACCGGTGCGCTGGTTGTTTTCCGGGTCACGGCTAAAAGCCCCGCAGACCAATTCGGTCTGCCCATCGAGCGCCGCAGCATGACGATGCACCGCGCCAATAAAGGCACCTTCGCCCCCACCGAGCATACCTAAACGAATTTTCTGCGAACGGGGCCGGACTGGTTGTTCCATCTGTGTATCCCTGAAAAAAGCTGCGTGGCAAGGCCAGACATGTGCTGAAAAGGCCACCACGCCCGAGGTTGATTTGAAAAATGTAACGGATTACATTTTGCGGCGTCAACCGAAATTCGGGCGAAAAGCAAAATATTTGCGTCATTTTTGCGCAAAACCAAAACATGCACCGCACCAAAACAGCGCAGATGCCCGCATTTATTGCCGAAAAAACCTCTTTACCCTCTTCACATTACCGTGAACATCACTTATAAATGATACCGGTTACATTGAAAGCTATTGCATCATCAGTGCTTGAACTGAGTAGAATGCCGGTTTGGATCCCACAAAAAGAACGCTTATGTCCAATATCCGTGAAGTGGCCCGTTTGGCCGAAGTGTCCGTGGCAACCGTCTCCCGGACTTTGCAGCAACCCGATTTGGTGTCGCTGAAAACCCGAAACAAAGTGCTGGCAGCGGTAAAAGCGGCCGGTTACAAGCCCAATTTAATGGCTGTCCGTTTTCGTTCCGGCAAAACGCATAATTTAGTGGTGCTGGTGCCAACGGTCGCCAACGTGTTTTTTGCCCGGGTGATCAGTGGCATGCAGGAAGCCGCGCATGAAAACCAATATGCGCTGTTGCTTGGCAACACGCTCGGTGATGATGAGATGGAAGCGGCTTATGCCAAAATGGTGCAGACCTCGCAAGCGGATGGCCTGATCCAGTTGCGGGCCCACAATCCGTTCCCGGCACTGCCGGCACAGGAACCCGGTGACGACCAGGCACCTGCCATGCTGCCGATGGTCAACGCCTGTGAAGTGCTCGACAAAGCCCCTTGCCCGACGGTGGTGCTGGATAACCGCGCGGCGGCAAGCGCCATGACCGAACATTTGCTGGCGCTGGGGCACCGGCGTATCGCAATGATCAAAGGTCCGGCCCGCAGCCCACTGACCCGCGACCGTGTCGCCGGTTATCGTGATGCGCTGCAGGACGCCGGCTTGCCGTTTGCTGAAGAGTTACTGTCGCCGGGGAATTTCTCACTGCAATCCGGCTATGATGCCGCTGGTGCCTTATTGGCACTGCCCAATCCACCCACGGCTATTTTCTGTGAAAACGATGAAATGGCGATTGGCGCCATCCAGCGCATTAAGCAACACGGACTGCGGGTACCGGCGGATATCTCAGTCGCCGGTTTTGACGATATTTCATTTGCGGCTTTTACTGATCCGCCGCTGACCACGATAGCGCAGCCCGCCGAAGAGTTCGGTCGCACGGCGGTGCGTTTGCTGATTGATGTGTTGGAAGGAAAACTCAGTAAGGCACCGAAAGTCATTCTACCTTTCGACCTGGTGATCCGGGCCAGTACCGGTCCGGCACCGCATCAGGACAGCGCATAACACCACTATCTGAACCACCACAGGGAGCTTCATCATGATCACGACCCCAACACTGCCATCGCCTGGCCGCCGTCAGTTTCTGCAGCAAAGCAGCGCTGCCATCGGCGCTTTAGCCTTACTCGGCCAGCCGTTGCAGGCACTGGCCAGCGGCCAGAGCAACGGTCAGAACAGCAGTGGCTCCACAGCGAAAAAAGCCGGTCTGCAGCTGTATACGCTGCGTGACATGATGGAAAAAAGTGTCGTCGATACGCTCAAACTGGTGGCCGGCATTGGGTATGGTGAGGTTGAATTTGCCGGCTATTTTGGTCATAGCGCTCAGGAGATCCGTAAACTGCTTGATGCTAACGGTTTGACCTCACCGTCGGTGCATGTACCGCTCGAGGTGTTCAGAAGCGCCCTGCCACAAGTGATCAAAGATGCCAAAGTGATTGGCCATCAATATATTGTGCTGCCTTGGTTGTCGCAGGAACAGCGCGGCGATTCGGTCGACAGTTACAAAAAACTGGCGGGCGAACTGAATGGCTTTGCTAAACCGATCAAAGATGCCGGCTTGCAACTGGCCTATCACAATCATGATTTCGAATTGCTGCCGGTTAAAGGCGGCGTGCCTTATGACGTCTTACTCGGCGAAACCGACCGAGAGTTAGTCAAGATGGAGCTGGATCTGTTTTGGGCTGCTAAAGCCGGCGTCGACCCGTTGAAGCTGTTTGCTGCTCATCCGGGCCGCTTCCCGCTGGTGCATGTCAAAGATATGGCGAAAGACGGCTCAATGGTCGACGTGGGCACTGGTACTATTGATTTTAAAGCCATTTTTGCCAAAGCCGACGTGGCCGGTATTCGCCATCAATTTATCGAACACGACAATTCCAGCAACCGGATCACCACCATCCGTCAAGGCTATCAGGCGCTGTCGCAGGTGCTGAAAGGCTGAGTTGGTATTGGTTCTAACGGGCTTGCAGGTGAACACTCAAGCCCGGTTAGCGCAGCGCCATAGGGGTTTTGTCACGGCTTAAGTGCAGCGTTGTGCCATAGCGCTGCATGTTTACTTTTTACGTCAGTCTTAAAATTCTGCAAAAATGCCGAGCCAGCCCTGCCGTTGCCAGCCTTAACCGAGGACAGCCACTGTCTTAACCGAGGACTGCCAATTGCTAACCGAGGACAGCCATTGTTGCCTTAACTGCCCTTAACCGAGGACACCCACCATGCCCTTAACCAAGGACACCCACCATAACTAAAAACAAGGACTGCCACTGCAACCACTTAATAACAGTCATCAACAACCAAAATCTTAAAAGCCCATTAAACACATGGGTTTTTATTTGATTGACCTTGTTGACAGATAGCTTATTAAACTTTCAGGGAAACCGACGGAATTTAGAGCGAGCAAAAGCACAAAACTCAGTAGTTTTTGACCAAAAAATTAGGATGGAAGTCGCGTTACCCGAACGCCTGTCGCGCAGCAGTAATGCCCAGCACGCGCTGTTGTTTGAATTTCTCACAGAACTCTTGCAAGCGGGCCGCACTGCCAATCACGCGGTAATAAGTTTGCTCGAGTCTTTCACAGTTGTGCAGCCAGGCTGGAGTATTGATTTTCATTCGCGCAAAAATGGCTGGCGTGTCGCTGGAAATGTATCCGCGTTTGCCGGTTTTGATTTGCCTTCCGGTCCAATCAACGAGTTGAATATATTCAAGTAAATTGTATCGGATTTGCGCTGGATGATGACTCTGATGCGAATCCCCCGCGAAAGGCAGTAACAGTGACTTCATCGGTGAAGCGGTAATATCAAGGCGCGCTTGGATGGACGTGTAATCACTGCGCTCAAGCGAATCAGCCATTTGAGCGCGAATAGGGTTTAAATCTACGTACGCCATGGCTTGCAGCTCGGCACGCTCGTCTAACAGCGCTTGCGATTTGAACCGGCCCTCCCAAAACCTGCCTGTGCAGCCATCTTCCAAATTCGCCATCCGGGCAATGGGTTCATTGAGGCAGCGCATAAACCAGCTTAAATCGTAAAGCCTGTGGCGGCGCTCATCAATTTGTCGTTGCGCCTCCTCTAGCTCCGCATCCGTCAGCACCTCGTCATTGGCGTAGCGTTTGGCCAAAGATGGCAAAGAATACAAGCCACTCCAGCGGTTGATAACGTCAGTCACACTTAAATCAAGCGCGCGTTGTTTTTGTAGCCGCACCACCAAATGATAGTGATTGGACATAATGGCATATGCAGAAATATCGATACAAAACAACTGAGTAAGTTCACTAATGCGTTGGACAATTGCGTCACGGCGGTGGCTAAAGTCTTTGTTATCAACGACACCAAACAAAAAAGTTCGACGCACACAACGGCTGACAACATGGTAGCTGGGAGTGGTGTCCACAGACACCAAAGCTTTACGGGCTAAAGGCATAGCAAGTTCCTTGACGGTCCGTGTCGAGGGAAGCTTTTACTATGGTTGCTGAAATGTTAATGTCAAGGCGATTTTGTGCTGTGTGGTTGTGCTGTGATGGGTGTCCTGCCACAGACGCTGATACTGTGATGGGTGTCCTGCCACAGACAGGTGTCCTGCCACAGACAGACGCAACAGATGCCCTGATGACAGTCGATGGGTGTCCTGCCACAGACGCTGATACAATGACAGTCGATGGGTGTCCTGCCACAGACGCTGATACAATGACAGTCGATGGGTGTCCTGCCACAGACAACAGACGCTGATACAATGACAGTCGATGGGTGTCCTGCCACAGACAGCCACAGACAGAAAACCTCCAAGCAATGATTGTCCGGCTCTAAGCCTTTGCTGAGCCAGCGGTCACACGCCAGAATCTAAAGCAAAAACTACTGCTGAAAAGATTCCGTGATGGCAGCTCTTGCGCTTTTTTCTAAATCGATTAAGATTCTGCTACACGCCGCTTTTTATTGGGTGTCAAAACAGTCATCGCTTTGATGATAATCAGACATCCCGAAAGCCAAAAACAACAAGAAAGTGTGCCGACAAGGCCAGACCGGACCAGACGATATGCCAAACACTATTGCCCAGTTGCTGGCTGAGCCGGCATTGTTACAGCGTGAAGCAGAGACCCTGCTCAAACGCCACAGCGCCAGTTTAAAAACCGCCGCCAAATCCAGCTGGCCGACTTTACAACCGCGTTTGGCGCAAGTGCTGCCGGAACTGCTAGGTCTGTATCTGCAACTCTATGGCGATTTGTTTGACTGTTATTACCAGCTCGAGCAACTGCTGAAGCTGCTGGCGAAAAGCGCGGCGCAGCGGCCCGAATACCTGCAGGCGGAAGATGCAGCACCGCAGCATTGGCACAAAAGCAATCAGGCGCTGGGTTCAGCCTGTTACGTCGATTTATTTGCCGGCGATTTCGAGGGCTTAAAACAGCGTATCCCTTATTTGAAACAAACCGGCATCAACTATCTGCACTTGATGCCGTTGTTTAAAGCGCCAGAACCGAACAGTGACGGCGGTTATGCGGTGTCAGACTACCGCAGCACGATGCCAACTCTGGGCACTATGGCGCAGCTGTCCAGCCTGATGCAGGAACTGCATCAGCAGGGGATCCGGCCTGTACTGGACTTTGTTTTTAACCACACCTCCGATGAACACCGCTGGGCGGAACAAGCCAAAGCCGGTGACCCGGCTTATCGCGACTATTATTTTTTCCTGACCGAAGCTGAACGCGATCGCTACGCGCCGACGCTGCGGGAAATTTTCCCGGAGATCCGCCGCGGTTGCTTTACGCAGGAGAAAATTTCAGGCCTTTGGGTCTGGACCACTTTTAACAGTTTTCAGTGGGATTTGAATTACGCCAATCCAGCAGTGTTCAGCGCGATGGCGGAAGAGATGTTGTTTCTCGCCAATCAGGGCGCAGCAGTATTGCGTCTCGACGCACTGGCCTTTGTCTGGAAGGAAGCCGGCACTAACTGTGAAAATCTACCCAAAGCGCATTTACTGATCAAAGCTTTTAATGCGGTGGCGCGCATTGCCGCTCCAGCGCTGCAGTTCAAATCAGAAGCCATCGTTCACCCGGACGAAGTAGTGAAATACATTGCGCCCAATGAATGCCAGCTGTCCTATAACCCGCTGCTGATGGCGCTGCTGTGGAACTCGTTAGCGACACGGAAAACCCGGCTGTTGACCGAGTCCCTGCAACGGCGTTTTGCCATAGATCCGCAGTGTAGCTGGGTCAATTACATCCGCTGCCACGACGACATTGGCTGGACCTTTGACGATAACATCGCCTGGCAGCTGGGGATGAACCCGGATCATCACCGTCAGTTCCTCAATCACTTTTATACCGGCCAGTTCCCCGGCAGTTTTGCCAGCGGCGTGCCGTTTCAGCAAAACCCGGTCACCGGCGACTGCCGCGTAGCCGGCATGCTGGCATCGCTCGCCGGCGTCGACAAGGCAGAAGCCGAGCAGAATCAGCAACATCTGCAGCATGCGTTAGCGCGGATTTACCTGCTGAACAGCATCATTCTCAGTATCGGTGGTTTGCCGCTGCTGTATATGGGCGACGAACTGGGCCTGCGCAACGACTATAGCTACGTCAAAGACCCGGCGAAAAAAGACGACAGCCGCTGGGTCAACCGCGTTGCGGTTACAGAATCACAGCTGGCCGATGCGACAAAGCCCGATACCCTATCCGGCCGGATCTACCAGCAATTGCAGCATTTGGTCAAAACCCGTGCATCCCTGCCGGTGCTCGGTGACGGCACGACCCGGATACTCACCACCGACAATCCGCACCTGTTTAGTTTTGAGCGGGAACTGCAGGGCCAACGGCTGCGTGTCGTCGCCAACTTCAGCGAACATCCGCAATATTGGCACGGCGAAAATGGTCAGACATTCACCGATACGCTGACCGGTACTCAGCCAATTTCAGGTGCAGTGCCGCTGGCTGCTTATCAGATGCTGTGGTTGATAAGCTAGGGCCCCCCATCCAACAAACCAACAGCGCCGGCTTACCTTCAGCCGGCGCTGTTGTTTAAAGGCATGAAATAAAAGACAAATCGGCAGCAGGACAGTATGATCCTGCACAGTTGCTACCCTGCTGCCGGAGTGCCTGATGATAAAAACTGCTGTGATTGGTTTTGGCCTGTCGGCCCGTGTCTTCCACCTGCCTTTTATCGCCAGCTCCACGCAGTTTGAGCTGACCGGCATCAGCACATCACAATCAGATGCTGCACAGTGCTGGCCTGATGTGCGGATTTTCCCGGATGCCGAAAGCTTGATCCAAAAAACCGACGCCAGCCTGATTGTGATCACCGCGCCAAACCGCGCGCACTTCAGCTTGGCGAAAACGGCGTTGCTTGCAGGTAAAGATGTGCTGGTTGAAAAGCCACTGGCGGTGACTGCAAGCGAGGCCATCGAGTTGCAAAAGCTGGCAGAACAGCTAAAGCGCAAGCTTGCCGTGTTTCACAACCGCCGGTTTGATGATGATTTTTTAGCGATGCGGCATTTGATGCAGTCTGATGCCTTGGGAGAGGTGCAGCTGATGTACTCCCGATTCGACCGCTTCAGGCCCACAGTGCAAGCGCGCTGGAAAGAATCAGCCGAGCCGGGTAATGGCGTGTTATATGACTTAGCGCCGCATCTGTTGGACCAGACTATCGCCCTGTTTGGTCAACCCGACGCCATCACGGCCAGCTGCCTGCACCTGCGTGAGAGCAGTGGCCTCACGGCAGGTATCGATACTTTTCAGCTCAGACTCGATTATGCCGCGAAACCGGCAGATACCATTACAGGCAACGTTAAGCCCGCAACGCCGGCGCGACAGGTGATGCTCAGTTCATCGCCGTATTGCGCCCATCCGGCCCCCCGGTTTGAACTGCACGGCAATGGTGGCAGTTTTGTCAGCTACCGGCTGGACCCGCAGGAACAAATCTTGCGCGACGCGCTGCAGCAATACCCTGCCACCCCGACCGCGGTATTTCAGTCCGCCGCCTGGCAGCAGCGGGCGCACGGGCGTCAAGGTGAGTTCTGGCGCGCAACCGGCGCTGAACCTATCCCTTTTGTCGCCAGTGATTACGCGGGCTTTTATCAGCAACTGGCGCTTTTTTTAGGCGACAAAGGCCCGGCCCCGGTACCACTAGCGGAAGCGATTTTAGGGCTTGAACTGATCGAGCTGGCGCTGCAAAGTAGCCGCGAACAACGCACTATCGCGCTGCCGGCGCCGACCTGACGCCAACGTCAGCGCGGGATCAGTTCCAGCGCAGCGCCGCCGCCCGGTGCCAACTGCAATGTTAGGACATCCATGCTGCTGACTTTTCGGCGCTGAATTTGATAAGCCATCGGGTTGGTTTGCCAATGCGCATCTGCGCCATCTTGATAAATCACCAGATCGTAACTGCGGTCTTTCGCTAAAAACTGCAGCGGCAACTGCAGCGTGCGTGCCTGCTCGTTAGTCGTTGCCCCGACAAACCAGCGTTCAGAATGTTTGTCCTGTCGCGCCATCACCAGGTACTGGCCGATTTTACCGTCAAGCGCCATGCTCTGCTGCCAGTCGGTCGGCACCGCATTGATAAAAGCAAAGGCCGGATGCAGCTTGCCGCCCGGCGCATAGTTTTCTGGTAAATCGGCCACCATCTGCAGCGGGCTATATAACGTGACGTACAGCGCCAGCTGATTGGCCAGCGTGCTGGGCACCCGGTTATGCGGCCGGTGTTTCTGGTAATTGAAGTTAAAAATACCGGGCGTGAAGTCAATCGGCCCTGACAATCCGCGGGTAAACGGAATGATCACGGTGTGATTAGGCAGATTGCCGCTATCCGGGCTGCCGCCGTTGTACTCCATACCGCGCACCGACTCCCGCGTCATCAGATTTGGATAGGTGCGGCTTAAGCCCGTATCTTTGACCGTTTCATGCGCATTGACCATCACTTGGTGCGCGGCGGCAGTATCGACCACTTTTTGAAAGTGCTGCACCATAAACTGGCCGTCATGCCACTCCAGACCGTCCAGCCGTTTACCAACGTAGCCCATTTTGACGCTATGCACGCCAAGACGCTGATAATACGCAAAAGCATCAGCCATCTGCTGTTCGTAATAACGGATGCCAGCAGAGGTTTCATGATGACCAATCAACCCCACACCTTTGGCTTTGGCATAAGCGGCAACTTTGTCGATATCAAAACCTTTCACTGGCTTCGTGAAGTTAAAAGTCGGCGGCCGCTGCCACCACGGCCCTTCCCAGCCCTGATTCCAGCCCTCGACCAGAATCCCATCGATATCATGTTGACTAGCAAAATCAATATATTGCATCGCCCGCTCGGTAGTCGCGCCTTGCTTTGGACCCGGTGACCAGTCTTTTTCGCCGATATGCATCTCCCACCAAATCCCCATATATTTGCCGGGTTTGATGTAACTGATGTCAGTGCCGGCAGCCATCGGCTCGTTCAGATTTAAAATCAGGCTGGAATTTAACAAAGCCGCTTCGGTCGGCGCGACTTGGATAGTGCGCCACGGGCTTTGAAACGGCGCTTTGGTATAAACCCGTTCCACCGCGACCGCACTATCTGTGCCGGTATTGGCACCGGCATTAGCTCCACTTGCATTTGCACCACCCCAAGGCATCAGGTCGGCTTTGAGCGTGATATGGTTGTCGGTGATATTGCGCAGCGTCATCGAGCTGTAATCGACCAGCGCGGCTTCGTGGACAGCCACCGCAATCCCATCATCAGTTAGCGTCAGCGGTGTATGCGCGACCGACACACTCGACAGCGCCGAATTCATATACTGATATTCAAAACTTAAGTTGCGGTAGGCTTCAATCCACCAGGCGGAAAAGTTGCGGGCAAAGGCAAATTCGGTCAGTTCATCTGTGATCACCAAATCACCGGCCAAAGCCGCTTGTGCCGGCACCTGATACCGAAACGCTACGCCATCATCAAAACTGCGAAATACCAGCGTGAATTGACGACCCGGCGCAACGCTTTCACGCAAGTTCAGTGTGATTTCGTTATAGTGGTCACGGATCTGCGCGCGCTGGCCCCAGACCGGTTGCCAATTGGCATCATAGCTGCGAGTGCTGACGTTGTCGGCCAGTAAGCCAGTTTTTAGTTGCGGCTGACCTTTAAAAGCAAGACCTAGCACGGATGGCTTTAACACCGCTTTGCCACGATAACTGACCTGATAGGTCAGAGCGTCCTGCGACAGCACTAACTCCAGCGCTATTTGTTTATCCGGTGACAGCAACTGCCAGCGCTGCGACTTGCTGAGCTGCTCCTCTGCCCCGACTGCCGTCGACAGTAAAAAGCCCAAAAGCCAAGCTGGTAAACAGAGCCAACCCAGCCGTTGCTTGGTCCGATGATAAGCCATTTCCCTCTCCCGTTTATTGACGCCACAACAGATGCTGCGGTTGAAAATTCAGGCTGCAGCCGTTGAAAAAAGCTGCCAACTCCAGCGCGGTAAAAGCATCACTAACATTTGCCGGCTGCGGTTGTCGCAGCGGCGGGAAAACGCCATACCCGGCCAACAGACAATGCCAGGACGTGGCGCCAAAGTGGCTGCCCGATTGCTGACGGCCCTGCTCTTGGCGGGATAGCTCCTGCGCCAAATCGCCCTGGCGAAACCACACATCCAAAATTTGCCGCAGTGACTCCGATAACTGCATATTGCTGCTGTTCGCGCGCCAGTAATGGCTGTCGCTGCGGCTACTAAGTTTGTAATGCGCGACGATATAATCCCGCACCGCTTCAAAGCGCTGATGCACCTGCCGGTTGAATTCGGCTTGTCCTTCGTTGGAAAAATCAGCAAAGGCATCGATAAACTGTTCAATCGAACTTTGCACCAGATGCAGCGCTGTGGCTTCAAGCGGTTCGATAAAGCCTTGCGACAAACCAAGTGCCAGACAGTTTTTCTCCCAGCTGCGCGTCACCTGCCCGACTTTCATCTGCAGATGGCGCGCATTCACTTCACTATCGAGCAGCCCCAAATGTTGACGTAACTCCAGCTCGGCGGCGTCTTTAGATAAAAACGCCGAGCTGAAGACATAGCCATTGCCGGTGCGATGCCTCAGCGGAATTTGCCAGGCCCAGCCGTTTGACAGCGCAGTGGCCTTGGTTTCCACCGGCGGTATGGCAAAAGCTTCGGTCGGCAGCACCACCGCCGCATCGTTAAATAGGTTGCTGGCAAAAGACTCAAAAGGCACCTGCAGCGTCTGCTGCAATAAGCTGGCGCGAAAACCGGTGCAATCGATAAAAAAATCGGCCTCCAACGTCTGCAATGCTTTGCTGTCGCCGTCTGCAATCTCGCCGCTCAGACTAGCGATGCGGCCATCCAGCGATTGATTGACCGCAGTCACTGTCATCGCCTGATACTGCACGCCCATCGCTAAGGCCTTTTGTTTTAAAAACTGCCCCAATAACCCCGAGTCAAAGTGATAACCATATTCGATGCGAAACGGAAAATTTGCCGGCGTCAGCGGCGCCAGCTGCTGCGCGGCTAAATAGCCATTGAGCAGAAATTTCTCCGGCGCTGTTTCCACCGCAAGCCCCAGTCGGCGTTTAAAACAATTGCTGTAAAACGCCGTTTCGCTGTGCAAGTCCGGCTGCGAAATAAATGGATGGCTGTAGTCGGACCCGAGCCCCATCGCAGCAGCGGCCGGGCTCCAGTTCACAAAGCGGATATTAGTCTTATAAGTCGCCTGACAAGCCGGCATCCATTCGCTGTCGGCAATGCCAAGCTGCTGGAAAAATCGCTTCAGCGATGGCGTCGAGCCTTCCCCCACGCCAATGATGCCAATGTCGGGGGCTTCAATCAGTGTGATCTTTACCGGTCTTGTCTGTTCAGCCGCAGGCTTTAACCATTTGTGCGCAAACAGCAACGCCGCCATCCAGCCGGCAGTGCCACCACCAACGATGGCAAAATGAAACGGAGATAGGTTGCCGCTCATGACTCAGACTCCGCTGTAGCGGGCAAAAAATTCATCGTGCGACAGCATCTGTGCCAGCGGTTGGTGCTTAGCTTCCTGCACTTTGCCAAGCGTTGCCAGCAGCTCGCTGCGAGTGGGCACTTTAGCGGCCGGGTGATAATCTCGCGGCATGATGCCCTGCCCCAGCATGACCTGGATCCAGCTGGCGTCGCGGAAAATATCGTTGTGATCGTTAAATACCTGCGCCGACTCACGAAACAGCGCCATTTTTTCCTGCAGCCGCGCTGGCACAGCCATATTGCGCATATCGCGCCAGAACTCGGAATCATCGCGTTCATTGGCATGGTAATGCAGGATGATGAAATCACGGATGGTTTCAAATTCCTGTTTGGAATCGGCGTTGTAGTAGTCAACCACCGCATCGCTGATGCCCTGATTCGGAAATACTTTGAGCAAGCGCACAATACCAGACTGGATCAAGTGAATACTGGTCGATTCTAGCGGTTCGAGGAAACCACTGGACAGGCCAATGGCGACGACGTTTTTCGCCCACTGGCTGATCGTCCGGCCGGTTTCAAACGAAATTTTACGCGGCTCGGCCAGCGCTTTGCTGTCGAGATTGCCCATTAAGGTGCTGTAGGCTTCGTCATCACTCAAATAGGCTGAGCTATAAACAATGCCATTGCCATTACGGTGCGTCAGCGGAATGCGCCATTGCCAGCCGGCTTTGTGAGCAATGCTTCGGGTGTAAGGCAAGGTTTTGTCAAAACGCTCGCTCGGCACTGCGAGTGCGCTATTGGCCGGCAGGTACTTGGCCCAGGATTCATATGGCACACCGAGCGTCTGGCGAATTAACAAACCGCGCAGGCCGGTACAATCAACAAACAAATCGCCATGAATTTTGCGGCCATCTTTCAGTTGCAGCGCTTCGATATCACCGGAAATGCCATGCTGCTGCACCGCCTCAATCATGCCTTCGGTGCGTTTGACGCCAGCACTTTCTGCCATTCTGCGTAGGAATTGACCATATAGCGCCGAATCGAAGTGATAGGCATAGGGCATTTCGTACACCGGATTCGGTGTTTTGATGATGTTAAATTTACCGGCTTCGCAGCACAGATAATTTAAATCGTAGTCCCATAAAGACTGGGGCAAGCCGGCTTCGCGGGCTCGCAACCAATAATGTTGGAAGTTACAAAAACCGAGGCTGGCACCGGGTGCGCCGAAAGTGTGGTAATAGCTCTCGCCCGGTTTGCGCCAGTTTTCAAATTTAATCGCCAGCTTCATCGTGGCATGGGTGTCGCGCAAAAAGGCTTTTTCATCAAGGCCAAGGTACTGATTAAAAATCTGGATAGGCGGAATAGTTGCTTCGCCAACGCCAACGATGCCGATTTCTTCTGATTCAACCAGCTCAATCTCCACGGCGTCCGCCAGCACTTTTTTCAGCAGTGCCGCCGTCATCCAGCCGGCCGTGCCACCGCCGGCAATCACCACTTTACGGATGGGTGTCCCGGCAAAACCGGTCGCAGGTGCCTGATGCATAACAACTCCGTTGCAGAATAAGGTATGGGTGTAGGTTCTATGCTAAAGCCTACACCAATAGCTTAAAAAAAGGCCTCAATACCAAATACTTATTGAGGCCTGTTACACAAGTCAGTGCACGAAGGGCATTGGCTGACCTGTGCCACTACCGGGTCGGTTTAGGGCGTGTTCACGTCCTAATAAAACGCGTAGTTCACGTTCAACATGTAAGTAGGGCCAAACTGACGACGCGTGGTGACGATGCCGTCGGCGTTGACCGTTTCTTCATCAACATCAGTCAGGTTGGTGCCTTGCAGTGAAACGCGCAGCCCTTTGAGCGACGTGAAGTTGCTCTCAGAGAAGTCGTAACTGATTTGCGCATCCACCAGCGTCACACCGTTACGGCTGGCTGTCGAAATTTTGTTTGAACCGCCGCGTTCATAGGTCAGGAAGTCCGAACGATCCGTTCCGGCCACCCGCACTTCGAAGCCGTTTTTCTCGTAGTACGCGGTTAACGAGAACACTTTGTCAGACTGACCCGGGATACGGCTGCCATCATTCAGTTTGGCGTCGATTAAGGTGCCTGAAGTTGCTACACCAAAACCTTCCAGCACGTCAGCGAACTTGCTCAATGGCACGTTGGCAGTCACTTCCACGCCATGCACACGGCCGGTCAGACCATCTTCAAAGTACGAGAAATAACCGTAGTTCGGTGGTGTCGCTTTCGCGCCGGCGGCGAAGAAGATATCCGCCGGGCCATAAGTGCCGGCCTGGTCAATGATGCGGTCGTGGAAGCCAGGGATAAAGTAGTTGGCACCACTGTTGGTTTCATCATTGGTGAAGTTAATCATCTTGTTACCATCGCGGGTCCAGTTCACTAAGTCTTTGTAGAACACAGTGGCAGACAGGTAACCTTCTTCTTCGAAGTAGCTTTCAAACGCCAGGTCGAAGTTGTTGGCTTCCAGCGGTTTTAACAGCGGATTACCGGCAAATTTAGACCAAGGCGAACCATAGGTTTCTACCGCAGCAGTGCTGTTTGGAATGGTGATGAGGTCAATGTTTTGGTCAAATTTGACGAAACCGGACGCTTTCATCTGGTCGATCCGGGCACGGCTGATGGTTTTGTTGGCGGCGAAACGGACGAAATTATTATCGGCAACTTCCATACTCAGGTTCAGGCTTGGCAATACGTGGTTGTAGCTATCGCCCTGCGCAGTGATACAGTCGGCATCGACTTGTTTGTCGTTGTTGTCATCACAGACGGCAAAGTTAGCCCCGACAATACCGATGTAGCCGCTGGATGACTGATCGGTGTTGACATACTGCAGGCCAAGATTACCAGTGACCGGGAAGCCAGCCAGCTCAGTTTCGAAGTCAGACTTGAAGTACACAGTGGTGACTTCTTCGTTCACATCATAGGTATCGCCTAAACGATCCGGCTCTAATAAACCGGCGTCGTTCAGTTTGTAGGTCCCGTCGTTGTATGGCGCAAAGCCATCATAGGCCACGACCTGACCTAAACCAGCCCAGCTTAAATCTGCCAAGCCGTTGTACAGATATTTCGCCGGAATAGCGGTCGAGAACGGATACGAAGTTGCCGTCGCGAAGAAGCCCTTGTTATCTTTATCTTTAAAGCGGTCAGAATAATTCACGCCTAAAGTCAGTTTGTTAAAGATGCTGAATTCAATATTGCCGGCAGCCTCTAACCGGTAGGTTTTCAACTCTTCACTGAAATCGGCATAGTTCAGGAAGCCGTCCTGCGCGTTGAAGTAGCTGTATGGGTCGCCGTTGGCTTGTCTCACATTAGTGGCGAATTGGCTGGCCAGGTTGGCCATACCACCGCCCCATACTTGTGGGCCAGTCAGTTGCAGCGCTTTCGCATCGGAGAAGGCGCCAAGGCCAGTCAGTTTGGTGAAGAACACACCGTCCGGGCTCATGGTAAATTCACGTGAGCCTAACTGCGATGAATTCAAGGCACCTGAGCGGGCCAAGCCGGCGTAAGACTCGCCGCGTAAATCGCGTTTGCTCGATTCGCTGCTAGCAAGGTCCAATTCCACCTGCCAGTCATCATTCAGTTGATATTCGACATTCAGGCCAAAGGTCTGTAAATCGCCATCTTTTTTCAGCGGATCAGTCCGCAGCACCGGGTTCGCACCCACTTGCGTGCCTTTGGTATTGGTACCACTGCCGGTGACATTGGCAGACGAGAACGGCTCGATAAAACCGCGTAATACGCCGGAATCCGAATAATCGATATCCAGTACGTCCAACACGATGTTCACTTTGTCATTCGGCTGATATTGCAGCACTGTGGAAATTGTGTCGCGCTCCAGCTTGGTGCTGATCGACGCAATGTCCAGACCGGTCGGCAATACCTGACCGGCAGCATTGGCGCTATAGCCCCAAACGCCGTATTTACGCTGGTTGTTTGGAGATTCCGTTGATGCCAGTGCCACAGCAAGGCCTAAAGTGTCGTCGGCAAACTTCTCGACAAAAGACAACGCATAGCGTTTGCCTTTGTTGTCAAATTCCGGGTTGTCTGAATCACGGCTGTTCGATTCATAGTTGCCGTTGACCGTCAGGGTTTCGGCAGCCTGTAACGGACGGACGGTGCGTAAATCGACAGTCCCACCAATGCCCTGCACCATCAGCGTGGCGTCGGTGGTTTTGTAGATGGTGGCGCCGGTCATGATCTCTGACGGATACAGGTCGTATTCAACGCCACGGTTGTCACCGATCCCAATCAGTTCACGGCCATTTAATGAGGTACCGGTGAAATCTTCTTTAAAGCCGCGCACCGAGATGCCGGAGGTGCGGCCGCCTACCCGCTCACCGGCGAGGCCAGGCAAACGCGATAACGATTCAGCAATCGATGAGTCTGGTAACTTACCAATGTCTTCTGCCGAGATGGCTTCGACAATGGATGAGTTATCCATTTTTTCCGCCTGAGAACGGATCAACGAGCCACGGATCCCGCGTACTGCAATGACTTCGATTTCAGCACCGGATTTTGCGGCGGTGCCGTCAGCTTGTTGCGCTGCCGCTGTTGCAGGGACCGCCCAGATGGCGGACGAGACTGCAATGGACAGTAACGCGGGTTTAAATAGTTTTGTTCTCATTTGGTTATCCCTTGTCGATTGGTGTTGCTTATAAGTGTGTTGTCTTGCCTGAAACTACCACGCAACCGGCGGCGACTGTTTCTTACGCCGGTTGTTGCTGAAATAACAGCGGCCAGGGTACTCATCTGCTGCCGGGTACCTTTTCGGCTTTCTGCTGTCTCTTTCATTAACTTAATCGTTTAAGTTTTTATCCCAAAAAAACAACATACTCGGTGACACCGGATGTTGTTTGGATGGGTGAGAATAATTAATGCCTCTTAACTTAATCGTTTTAGTTGATCTGAATTTCGCCGTCAAGAGCTGCACGTAAAATAATCAAAAAAGTTTTTGAACTTTTTCAGCAGGCGTAGCCGGCTCGTCCGCGATGCCTTGAATCGCCCGCAACATTTATTCAACCACTGCGGCCAGGCGACTGATAAAGTCTGGAACAAAAGGACGGCCCTGCGCATTCAATGCGGTGCCGGTGACCAGCGCATCTAGCATCAGTTTGCCATCGCAACGACGCAGCACCTGCTGGCGAAAGCCAAAACGCAGTTTGGATACCGGCTGATATTGCACGGTCACCACAAACTGGTCACCACTTTGCAGTGATGCTTTGTAATCCATTTCGCAGCGGACCACCACCAGATGAATTTTTTCCCGGGTCAGTGCGGCGAAATCAAGCCCGCAGGCGAGCAGATACTCATGCCGCGCATGTTCCAGATAATTAAAGTACACGGCATTGTTCACAATGCCCTGCATATCACACTCATAATCCCGAACTTTAAAATCAACAGAAAACAACTCGCGCATGCCTGGGTCCTTTTTGCATTGTTGCAGGTTCATCAAAGGGTTCAACCGGTGTGGCTGGCCGAAACTGCCGGTGCCTGACTCGCGGCCAGTAAAGATTCAAGACAATGTTCTTCGATCCGGTAAAACTGTTTCAGCGCGCTGATTTGTGCCAGCACAGCCTGTTGACGAGCCGCGTCCACTGCCCCTGGCCGTTTTACCGCCAAAATCATCTTATTCTTGCTGGTGTGCTCCAGCGCAATAAATTCAAACACCTGAGTATCATAACCATAGGCATCCAATAACAAGGCACGGATGCCGTCCGTAACCATTTCTGCTTCCTGCCCCAGATGAATGCCATGTTGCAGTAAGGGCGACAATACGGCCGGGCTTTGCATTTGCGGACGAATTTGTTTGTGGCAACAAGGCGAACACATCACGACCGCAGCACCGGCCCTAATCCCCATATGGATCGCGTGATCCGTAGCGGTATCACAGGCATGCAATGCAATCATCACGTCAAGGCCAGTACTCTGGTAATGCTGCACATCGCCTTGCTCGAACCGGATCCCAGGCTGATTGAGCCGCGCCGCGGTGGTATTACATAAATCAACCAGACTTTGGCGCAACTCCACCCCAATCACCTGCGCCGGCAGCGTCAATTGCTCTAAATAGTGCGCAATTGCAAAGGTCAGATACGCTTTGCCCGAACCAAAGTCGGCAATGGTCAGGTCACGACGGTGCAGCAAGCCAGCCTCTTTGAGGGCTCTGGCGAAAATCTCAATAAACTTATTAATCTGCTTCCATTTTTTTTGCATGGTCGGCGCGATTTGGCCATCGCTGCCGGTGATGCCGAGTTCACGCAGAAACGGTGCATTGCTGTCGATAAAGCGCTGCTTTTCCCGGTTATGGCTTTGGGGTTGCGCCGGGATTTGCGTACTGGTTTTGCGGGTGTTTAGCAGGAACTTGCCTTTTTTTGACACGGTCAGCTGCGTTTCGCTGCCATTGCATTCTAACAACGCCGCTTTGAAATCGCTGGCAAGCCATTGCATCAGTAAAGGGGTGAGCTCGGCCAGACTAAAGTTTTTAGTCTGATCAAAGGTTTTGTTTTCAAACAGTACACTGAGCTGGGTGCCGGCTTTGAGCAGGATAGGCCGGATCTGCAACCGGTTCAGTTCAGTCTGAGCGCCTTCATAACGTGACAACACCAGCCGCAACAGTTGGTTCTGGGTGAAAGCTTTAGAAAATTGTTGAATAAATTCATTCAGTTGCGCAGGTACATCAAGATTGGTCATCAATAAATCCGGCGAAGGTCAAATCTGCTCCGCAGTATATCAGAGCCGTTGGAGTCAGGCTGCACTTCGCTGACAGCCGGGAATATCCATCGTAATGCCGGCCTGATCCGACGCCCTTTCGTGCACTTTACAAAGCCATGACCGGCCGTTAGCATGCCGCTGGCTACACTACTGCGTTTACTCAATCGCGATACCGCTGAGAAACCGACATGAAAAGGATCACTATGTTACGCCGGATTTTCCTGATAGCACTGCTCGGTCAGTTGGCCGCTTGTTCCAGTATCAGTAAAGACGAATGTTTGCAGGGAGACTGGTATAGCCTCGGCGTGAACGATGGCAAGGCCGGTGAACTTAGCAGCAAATTCCGCTACTACCAGAAAGACTGCGCCGATCATGGCGTGGTGCCAGATTTTAAAGCCTACCAGCAAGGTCATAGCCAGGGGCTGGTGTTCTTCTGTGATTTTTCCCATGGCGAAGCATGGGGCCGTGCCGGCAAAGACTATAACACTGCCTGTACCGGTGATCTCGAACCAGCATTTCGGCAAGGCTTTCAACAAGGTCAGCGCTGGTACAAAGCGAAAAGAGCCGTGGATGATATCGCTGCGGCCATTCAAGACTTACAGAACCGCAACTTCAACCTGCGCGAAGACATTTATGCAATTAATCAACGCATTGCTGTCGAACAAAACGCCTCAGCCCGGGCGGCCTTGCTGAATCAGGCGGACCGCTTACGCTATCAGATGGAAGCCTACAATCAGGAGATCGGCCGGCTGCAAATCCGCATGGCGCAAGCTGAGGCCAATTTCGCTCCGCTTAATCGCTGATCGCGGCTGAATGAAGTTGCTGCTGGTAGCGCTCTGATTGCTGATAGCGCAGCCAGCCCCAGGTCTCGATCAGCTGACGGGCGCGTTGTTGATCCACAGCGCTCAGCTCGGCGAAATCCTGCCAGGGTGATTGCTCTGCGATACGAAAATGCTGTTGGCGGAAGTCATAGAGTAACCGGCCCTGCGCATCGACCCGGGCAATTTGTTGCGGTGCCCGTACCAAACCGACCACCTGTAACAGAGCATCCGGCGCCGGCGGTGGCGTTACCTGTAGTGCGGTCGCCAGCAACAGCGGCGCCACGTCTACATGCCCTAGCACCGTTGGAAAATTGATCTTGCGGTTACTGACCATCACCACCTGGGTTTGGGTGTCATTAAGCTGATGGCCATGGCCGAGAAAACCATCGTCAAACAGCGATTCCCCGTGATCCGAGGTGTACAGCTGCGTACTGTGCTCAGTAAGCTGATAACGCTGCAATAACTGCTGCAGCTGCCCAATCAGCCAATCTGCATTTGCCACTGCGTTGTAATAACTTTGCCGCAACAGGGCTTTGTTGGCGGGCTGCATTTGCTGACGGCTAATGGTTTGCCGGGTCAACAATGGCATCATCTCGCGGTGATGATATGGATAATGCGCGGCCTGAATGTTTAAGTAAAAGAACTGCGGCAAGCGCCAGTCCACATCTGCAAAGCGCTGTTCGAGTTGCAGCAACAACCGCTGCTCACCAAGCCGCAAGGAGCCAACGCCAAGCGACGGTTCGAGGCGGTCATCTAAGGCAGAATCAGCATCAAAATAATACTGCCCCGGCCGCTTTAATCGCGTCGCCGTCAGCACATCGCCAAAGCGTTCGGCCTGTGCCGACAGCACATTGATTTGATAACCGCGTTGTTGCAACGCATCCAGAAAATTTTGTTGTGGCGGGTGGTAGCTCAGACTGCGGTTAAACAAAGCCTTCAGCGAACTGGTGGTAAAACCCGTGTGGCTGTACGCGCTGTCGCTATAGCTGCCTTGCTGTGCCAGCGCAGCCAGATTCGGCATCACCGCTTTACCGTTTAGGCTGGCAAACAATGCTTCCGCACGGACACTTTCCAGCACCACTAAAAAAATGTGTTGTCCGGCCTGCATGGGTAATAGTGTCAGTGCATCGGGCCCGGCCCCCGGAAATGCCGGCAGATCACCGCCAAGACCATCCTCATCGCGGCCATTTCCCGGCACATCCATCGCTCCGGGATAAAGATGCATATCGAACGGAGCCGGATCAGCCAGCGGCCCCATAGCGCCATAGCCATCAAGATCAGCATCGGTCAGCCGATTTAAAAAACCAGCAACCAGTTGTTGTGTTGCCTTTTTCTCCAGCGCAAAGCGATAGGGTTGTTCAGCTGCAACCCAGTGCCATTGCAAGCCAAACAATGACAGGAACAACACACCGTATAGCCACCAACGCCGGCCATCCGCGACCGGGCTACGATAACGCCGAAAGGCCAGATGCACACAATACAACAGCAGGATCCCAACCAGCAGACCGACCACGACCGGCAATAAGTGCAGCATGATTTCTGTCAGCACCATATTGAGCGCTGCCAGCACACTCCCACCTCCGAGATTAGCCAGCACTTGCCAGTCCAGATTATCACCGAAGTATTGGTAGAGTTCAGCGCCAACCCAACCATGCCCGAGGTGTCCAAGCATGAACAGCAGGGCAAACCACAGATGGCTGCGGCTGGTAGTTTGAAAACGCAGCAGCAGGTTGTATAGCAGAAATACCGCACAAATTGCGGTCAGATCGGCCAGCCAGCCAGCGGCGAGAAACAGCAGCCGCTCGGAAAAACCGGCAAAGGTATGCGGTTGTAAAAAACCGCCGCCAGTAAACAGCTGATACTTGTTTTGCAGCGCAATAACGTCGAGCACCGAGCACAATAGACTCAGACAGAGCACCAGCAACACAGAGCGAAGGGCAGGACGCGGCAGCAATAACAACAAAGGGTTCACCTTGCGGGAGCAAAACCATCGGATTTAACCGGAGGGAATTGCAGTATGCCCCTTGTGCAGGCTTACAGCAATGACTGGCTGCTGGCTGTTATCTTTCAGTAAAATGATAAATGATTTCCAGCTGTTCGATACCGGCTTGTTCTTCATCCGAGTTAAATTCAATCAGAATGTCGTAGTCATCGCGATAAAGCTGAAAACGGTCGCCAAAGTCTTGTATATCCGGAAAGGCCAGCCGCAACCCTGCTTTACTGATCGGGATTTGCAGGGCTCTTAACAACGCCGGCAGCTGATCAGCCTGGCCAGGAGTCCGCAGCACAGAGGTTGTCACTTTCAAGCGGCTGATATAATCCTTATTGAGCAATACATGTAACTGCTCCATCGGTAACCACCAGCCCAAATTGCGTCTTTGCACCAGGTGATTCACCCGAAGTTGTGGTGCAAACAGAGCAGCCGCAGGTTGTCGATGCAAATGGCGGACACTGACAGATTCTGCAAAATTCAGGATGTCTTCCAGTGGTTGTTGCTTCAACACAACATTCACTGGTTTATCCGCTGCATGCGACAATCTGAATCCGGTCAGAATCGCGGTGGTGTTATGCACAGAACCCGGATTGTACTCGTCGAAAGTCAGCCGCAGTTGTTGGCCTGGCTGTTGTTTGCGCCATTGTAGTGGAGTGGTTTTGTGCCAGGCCCCGAGCTGCAATGCCGCTTGGACCAGATCAGTTTTATAGGCGACTTTGCCTTCAACCAGCCAACGCTTATCGTCAAACTCGGGATGAAACTCCAGCATATTCCGGCCGACACCACTGAGGATCTCACCGTCGGTGAATACAACTTTAACCACTGGGTTTAACAAAACCCAGAGCCGGCGGCCATAGCCCAGTAAACGTGAACCATCCTGCAAGGTTAAATCTGCTGACGGTGACCCCCATTGTGCCAATACCTGCTCCGCCGTCATGTTGAGTTTGACGCCCATCGCGCCTTGCTGGAGCGACACATTCATATTGGCTGGTGGTATCACCTGATAGTCTGGCTCTGGCGGGACTATGGTGGTCTGGATCTCTGTATTGATTTTTAACGCGCCGAAATCCAATTTCACGGCCCGGCGTGCCGAGACATCGGCACTTTTATCAGACAAGGCGTCGTTGCCCTCACAAAATCGAAACAGTTCAAGATGCACATAAACTTCAGAAAAACTGCCAGGTAAGTGATGTTCCGATTGCTTTAACTTTTGGACCATCACACCGTCAAAGCGCCGGGCGGTCGCATTTTCACGGATTTGTTGCAGATAGCGGGCTATTTCCGGTACATCCCGTAACGCAGAAGCTCGCTCTAGATTCTGCTTGCGGACTTTGACAATAGTCTTTATTGGCACGACTTCACTTTGCTTACACTCAGGTAACAAATCAATCAGCGGTACCAGCGTTTGCGCATGGACAGCCCCGATACCAAAGCCAAGAAAATAGCAACACAGCCGCAACAGTGACATAAAAAATCCTTTTACCGGTCCACCACCAAAGCACATAACATTAACATATCGCTAAACTTGTGTTACAGCAAGCACAGATATTTGCCTATCCTGCCCACGACTGCACAACACACCTAAACCGGCAAAAAACTGTCTGGAAGAAATCATCGCACACCAATATCAGCAGTTACTGAATCAATGTAAGCAGTTACAAGGCTGAGGTAAAGCCTCATTTTTGGTGAACCTTGTTAAACAATGGATAAATATTAAGTTTTTATGCTGCAAAGCTGATCAAACAGCGCAGGTATCAGCCTGGTGGCAGGCTCCAGGCAGCAAGCTGACGGGGCGAACAAAACTGCTGAGCTGCACCAGATATCGGGTCAATAAACCGCAATTGCTGCGCCAGCAACTGCAGAGGACCCGCCAGTGTCTGGGCTTTCGGCAACAGTTCAGGGTAATAAGGGTCAAACAAAATCGGACAACCAATCGCCAGCATATGCAGCCGGAGCTGATGGGTTTTCCCGGTATGCGGCGTGAGTTGAAACAAGCCGAGCTGTGCCTGGCGTGCCACTAAGCTTAAGGTCGAATGAGCATTTGCCTCCCCTGCAACGGCCTGCATCAGAAACCGAGGTTGGCTCTTCTCCAGCCGGTTCTGCAGCTCAAACTGCTGCGGCAAAGGCGCCTGTCGCAATGCTTCTGGTAAAATGGCGACCGCCTGATAGGTTTTTTCAATCTGGCCTTGGGCAAACAGCTGATAATAAGCGGCCCGACTTTGCGGATTGATAGAAAACAACACCAACCCGGCCGTATCCCGATCTAAGCGGTGCACCGGGGCGATGTCAGCAAGCCCCGTATCGCGGCGCAGCCGTTCCAGCAGGCATTCATTCACAAATTCACCGCCCGGGATCACCGGCAAGCCATGCGGTTTGCAGGCCAATAGAATATGGCTATCCTGGTAAATAATCTGATGGGCCGCAGCCACCACCGGCTCTGCAACAACTTCGCGGTAATAACATAGACGCCGACTCGGCAGGAATGGACTATCCATCGTGACCAGTGTTCCATCATGCCAGTGGATTTTCCCGTCACGAAACCGCGCAGCCCAAATCTCGGCGTCGATCCGAGGAAACTGGCTACACAAAAACTGATAGAGATTGTCCCAACCCTGATTCACCGGAGGTAGCGTTATTTCGGAAGGCCGGGCCGCTCTGGACATCATCACTCCTTAACACAACACCGGCACTGTGCGCGGTGTTTTGGCGCGGCACATCTTAACAAATAACGGCTAGAGCGCCCACAACAGCAGCAGACCGGTGCACAGCACCAGCCCGCAGGCTCCGAGCAAACGGTGCCGCAAACCAACACTGCCGAGCGAACTGACCAGCGCTGTTTTTACCAACGTATTACTGAGCACCGCGATCACCAGCGCAGTCGCGGCTAATTGTTCACGACCGGCTTGCTGCGCATATTGCGCCATCGACAACGTAATAGCGTCGACATCTGTGCTGCCAGCAATGGCTGCCACCAGATATAACCCTTCGGCCGGTGCAAAGTGTTCGGTGAGTTTGACCACCAGCAACACCGCAGCGAACATCAGACCAAACTGGCTGGCCGCCCATAGACTGAAGGGATTCGCGACACTGGTTGCAGAATTTGCCTGCAGTTGCGGCGCCCGGCGGTAGAAATATGCCGCGAGTGACAAAGTGATTAGCGTCATCACGCCAATGGCAGGCCATAACGGCGCCAATAATGGCAGATAGACGATACCGACCATCAGCAACACGCGCAGGGACATCACAGACCAGGCCAGTAAAATGCCGCAGGCCAGTGCATCATCCTGATTATCGCCGCCTTGCGGTTGTTTACTGAGCCGGGCAAAGCTGAGACTGACAGCAGTTGAGGAAACCAGCCCGCCAGCCAGCCCAGCCACTGCGGTGCCACGCGCCGGCCCCAACAACCGGGTCGCAATGTATCCGACCAGCGACAATAAAGAGATGAGAATCACCAACAACCAGATTTTATAGGGATTAAATGCCTGCCAGGGGTCCAGCGCATGATTCGGTAACAGCGGTAACACGATAAAAGTCGCGATCAGCAGTTTCAGCCCCGCGTATAAATCGTCATTGCCTATTTTGTCTACAAGGCCATGCAGCGGCTGCTTAAACGCCAAAATAGCTGAGGTGATAATCGCCAGCGCGACCGCGATCCCGGCATGACCATGCATCACAGCGCCACCGAGTAAAAAAACCAACACTGCGCTCAGTTCGGTCGTCAGACCCGGCACCTGCGGTTCTTCCCGTTGCTTGCGGTTATAGGCCGCCAGCACCAGCACCGCCACCACTGCCAACACCGCCAGTTCCGGCCAGGGTTGCTGCAACTGCAAACCGAGCCAAGCACCGACAGCACCCAGCAGCGCCAGTAACATAAAAGTGCGCACGCCACCAAAACTGGCAAGGTTGCTGACTTTGTGTTTTTCACGCTCAATCCCGACCAGTGCGCCAATCGCCAGCGCATACGCGAAATTTTGTAAAATGGTCAGCTCAGTTTGCATCTCAGCCTGCGTTGGTTCAAAGCCCTATTGACTGATTTCAGCACTATTCTGCTGCTAAGGCTATGAGCTGGCGCAATTTTTAGTGGAAAAACAGCGCGGCCCCGAAGCGCCGCGCTGTTTGAAGCCGTTTTAACAACCGCTGTTCGGACCTTACTGCTTTTTATGCAACTCGAACCAGGCCAGCGTATGTTCGATTTTAGCGATCATCCGGCTGGGCCGGCCGGCAATGCCATGCGGCGCGCCGGGCACCCTAATCAGCGCCGTCGGTACCCGCTGCAGTTTCAGTGCCTGATACAACTGTTCAGACTCACTGATCGGTGTGCGCCGGTCGGCTTCTCCGGTCATAATCAGCGTGGGCGTTTTGATTTTGCCGATATTAGCGATAGGCGAACGCTGCCAATAATGCTCCATATGCTCCCAGGGCACGCCCGGAAACTGATAAAACGTCTGATAGAGGTAAGTATCACCGGTCAGCACTTTACTCACCCAGTTGATAATAGGTTTGATCACGGCAGCGGCACGATAGCGGTCCGTCAGACCAATGGCATAGGCCGTCGCAATACCACCAGCAGAACCACCGGCAATATAGACATTGTCCGCATCGATAAAACCTTTAGCAATCATCGCATCCACGCCGGAATCATGGTCGGCGTAATCTTCCGGCGAACTGTATTTATTGTGCAATAACAAGGCAAAACGCTCGCCGTAGCTAGTGCTGCCGCGGTGGTTATCGTAAAACACCACATAGCCCTCGCGGGCAAAACGCTGCATTTCCGCACTGAAATGCGGGCCATAAGCCAAATGCGGACCGCCATGAATTTCCAGCATCATCGGGTATTTTTTCGTTGGGTCAAAATCCGGCGGTGTGATATACCAGCCTTGAATGGGTTCGCCATCAAAAGAAGATTTGTAATTGATTTCATGCACTTGACCAAGCTTTTTGTGGCCCAGTAAATCTTCGTTCAACTGCGTTAACTGGCGAACTTTGCCATTTTGCCAAATAGCGACATCGGCCGGACGCAAGGCATCGCCTTTGGTAAAGACCAGCTTGTTGGCACTTTGCTGATACTCGCCGCTCAAATAAGGCTGTGGCAGCGTAGTGCCGGATAACTGGTCAGTCAGCACTGTCAGCTCGCCGTCAAAATCCAGCACGGCAACTTTACGCAGCCCTCTTTCATCATATTGCACGGTCAGCTCGTCGTTGCTCCACCAATCCGGCGCTGACAAATCGAGGTCCAGTGCGGCGCCAACATCACGAGTCTTGCCAGAAGCCAACTCAAGCACTTTGAGCTTGGCATTGCTAAAAGGCAATTTGGCATTACTGTTCCACAAATAAGCCAGTTTTTTTCCATCCGGTGAAAATACCGGTTCGGTCTCCTGGCCTGGCGCTGCACTGAGCTGCTTCAGGCTGCCGTTTTGCAGATCAAGGCGATACAAGTCGCTGTCACGTGGCTGATATTCCCAATCAACGGCTAAATTGGCGGAAAACACCAGGGATTTGCCGTCTGGGCTGAAAGTCAGATCATCGCCGTAGCTGCGGTCTCCGCTGGTCAGCTGACGCGCAGTGCCACCGTCACTGCTCAGTAAGAACAAGTGGCGGTATTCCGATTTCAGAAAGCCCTGGCCATCGGCCTGATATTGCGCCCGGTCAATCACCACCACAGGTTCAGACCAGTTGGCATCTTTAGGCTTTTTCGGCATTTTGACCAGGGTCGTCAGCGCCGATGGGGTGGCCGGCACATTCATCGTAAAAGCCAGTTGTTTGCCATCCGGTGCCCAGGTCAGGTTAGACGGGCTTTTGTCCAGCTGACTGAGTTGACTGTTTTGCGCGGTTTTCATCCAATGCAGATGAATTTGTGGCTTGCCGCTTTGATCGGAAACAAAAGCCAGCCGGCTGCCATCCGGAGCCCAGCGTGGTTGGCTGTAGTTGAATTTGTCGGCGTACAAAGGGGTATGCTGACCGCTCGCCACATCAATTTGCCACAGCGCCGTGCGGGCCCGGTCCGTCATAATGTCGTTGCTATTGCGCACATAGACAATAGTGCGCCCATCCGGCGACAACTGCGGATCGCTGGCCCACTCCAAACCGAAAATATCTTCCGATTCAAAATAGGACGGATTCACCAGAGGAGCAGCCTGAGAGGGAATAGCGGCAGACTGCGCCACCACAGCAGCACTGAAACCGGCGCACCACAACAGGGCACCGGCACGATAGAATTTGGCAGATAGCACGAATAAACCTCGGAATTTCACTGGCGGATTTTGCAGAATTCCACACTAAAAGAGCCATGCCAACCTGACAAGCCCATTGTGTACAAAGCAGGTCCAACAGCGGTTTTTGCCGGTTCAACGGCGTTTAGATTTTGTCTTGCAGCGGGCGGCAACGTTCAACGTAACGGATAAAGATCAGCAAAGGCAGCAACAACAACCCAAGGACAAAGGCACACAGCAGGCAAAACAAGGTGAAACTAAACCAGCCTTGTGCTGGTGTGACGCCAAGCCAGAACACCACCGCTAAAGTCAGCAGCTGATGCAAAGGCACCGACAGCCAGAGCGGATAACTATGCCGCGCCGGTAGACTCCGACCGAGCCAATACCAATACAAAGTTCCGCCACCGAGTAACACGCAACCAAGCAAAAAACCGTATAACAAATCCACCGCACGACCCGCCAGCTTCTGATGAGATCAGAGCATAACTTGCCCCCACCCTCTGTGGCAAATCGCGCTGCCTTGACCCATCGCAGCACTAACGGCATAGGAACTGGGATAATGCCGGCGCTGCGGCAGCAGGGTCTCAGCAGCGCGGCCGCAGCAATGAAAAAGCCCTGCGCAGCGGTTGCCGGCGCAGGGCTTTGACAGTGAACCAGCGAGCGTGGATCAGCCTTTGGCTTTGACGCTGTCGACCCAGTTCTGCACTCGTTGCTCCAGCACTTTCAGTGGCAGCGCACCACCGCCTAAGACGGTGTCATGGAAACCGCGGATGTCGAACTTATCGCCCAAGTCAGCTTTGGCTTTGGCACGCAATTCAAGAATTTTCAGCATGCCAATTTTATAAGCTGTGGCCTGACCAGGCCATACCAGATAGCGGCGCACTTCAGATTTAACCGCACCTTCAGCCACCGGTGAGTTCGCCAGGAAGTATTCGACCGCCTGTTGCTCAGTCCAGCCTTTGGCATGCAGACCGGTATCGACCACTAAGCGCACAGCCCGCCACATTTCGGTGATCAAACGGCCAAAATCGTTGTAGGGGTTCTTATACTGGCCCATTTCTTTGGCCAGGGTTTCGGTATAGAGTGCCCAGCCTTCCTGATAGGCAGTAAAACCAGCCTGAGTGCGGAATTTCGGCACGCCGGTCAGTTCCTGCGCAATCGAGATTTGCATGTGGTGGCCCGGGCTGCCTTCATGATAAGCAATGGCCTCCATTTCATTTTTCGGCATCGCTTTCATGTCCGATAAATGGGCGTAATAAATGCCAGGACGTTTGCCATCCGGTGTGCCCGGGAAATAATGCTGGGCAGCGCCCGGTTGTTCGCGAAATGGCTCCACGCGTTTAATGATTAGGGGCGCTTTTGGCAAAATGCCAAAATACTGCGGCAGCTTGGCTTCAATTTCGCGCAGGAATGCTTCCGAATCTTTCAGGTACGCCTGGCGGCCCTCGTCAGTGTCTTCATAGAAGAACTGCTTGTCAGTTTTGATAAACTTAAAGAATTCCTGCAAAGAGCCTTTAAAACCGACCTGCTCTTTGATCACATTCATCTCTTTGGTCAGACGTGCAACTTCGTCCAGACCAATCTGATGGATTTGATCGGCGGTTAAATCGGTGGTCGTCGACTGTTTCAGACGCAGGTTGTAATACGCAACCCCATTTGGCTGGGTCGACACACCGGTCGGATTGACGACCGTTTTATCCAGTTCGCTGGTCAGGAAAGTGGCCAGATTCTGATACGCCGGCAGGAATTGGCTGGTCAGCGCATTCTTCACGTCAGCGGTCAGTTTCTGCGCAGTCGCATCATCCAGTTTGTCAGCCTTTTTCAGCGCTTCAATTTTGCCTTTCGCGTCGCTCCACAGCGGCGATTCTTTGTCAGATTCAGCAAAAGGAGCACCGGAAATCAGGTTATTGACCTGCTCAATGACGCCTTCATAAGCAAAGCGCGGTGGACGGACGCCGGCTTCGGCATATTTCTGCGCCCGTTGCTGCAGCTCAGCAATCGCTTTGGCAATGCCACCAATCCGAGTGATATAAGCTTCCATATCTTTGACTTCTTCCACTTTATGGAAGTTGATCATGATCTGCGGTAACAAGGCATGAATGCCCTGCATTTGGTTGAAAACATACTGATTGACGCGGAAAGGTACAGCGTCACGGGCTTCTTCATACTGGTAAATCCATAAATCGTATGAAGTTTTGGCTTCAGTATCGAGCTTGCTGTAATCAAATTTTGTTTTCAGTTCTTCTACCGAAGCGGCGTACCAGGCCAGCATTTTGTCTTCGCCGGCTTCGGTGACGTCATCAATCTGATCATTCTTGTCTTTACGGCCCTGGAACGTCATCTGCAGCGGGCTCATCTGCAATTGTTCTTCATACTTTTGTTCAAACCACTGGTTGATCCGCTCGGATTCAGATTGCTGTACCGCGGCCGTTTCAGCTGGTTTTGCCGCTTCGGCCTGCGCCGGTGCTGTGGTGGTGTTGTCTTTACTGTCCTGGGCCGGATTACAGCCAGTCAGTACTAGGGCAATCGAAAGGGCTAATAAGGTATGTCGCACGGGGGTGTTCCTCTGGTTGGGTCCGGTTCGGCCGGTTCTCATTTTAACTGAACGATGCAATCGCACCTTCAGCGCCAAAATACGCTGAAATCATTGCCACGTCGAAAGCTAAATTGTAAGAAGGGCTTTCAGTCAGCCCAGATTTAAGGTCATAAAAACGCTGTTCGGATCTGCAATATAGTCGCCAAATGGCGCGCATTCGGTAAAACCGAAGGTTTTGTAGAGTTCACGCGCCGGCAGAAAAAATGCCATCGAACCAGTCTCAAGGCTGACGCGGCTGCAGCCGCTTTTTTTCGCCTCAGCCAGCGCATGTTCGACTAACTTCCGGCCACAGCCCTGACCGCGGAATTGGTCATCGACCCGCGTTGATTTGATTTCCGCATGCTCAGCATCCAGCTGTTTCAGCGCGATGCAACCAGCCAGTGTTGCCGGCTGGCTTGTGGCTGGCTGATACCACAAAGTCCAGAAACGGATATCGGGCTGACGTAATGCCGTTAAATCCAGCGCATGAACACTTTCCGGCGGAGAAGTGGCTTGCATATCGGCAAGGTGTGCCGCCAGTAAGGCCGCGATCTGTGGGCCTTGTAAATCGTCCGGGCGTATAGAAAACATGGCAGGTCCTGCAACAGGATTTAGCAAAAAAGTGGGCTATTTATATCAGTCGACCAGCGCGACACTGGCCTTATCAGCGACCAGTCACACAACTTTTGCGACAAATAGCAGGCCAAACAGCGCCTGCTCTCAGAGGCAAACTTCATCGCCAGCATTTGGGGTTATTGCAGCTGCCGACAGCTTAAAACCGGTGCTTCATATCCCCACTGCAGACGAACGCCGTCTTGCTGTGGCCACAACGTCTCATTGCGTCCGAGATAATCTGTGCCGTTTGGCTGCAAAAACATCAGGCTGACACTATCGCCGCGTTCAGCAAGCAGTGTGGCGGGGTTGGTGGCAAAATAACTCAGCACTAATTCATCAGCCGGTACAGCACCACATTGATAACGCAGCGGGCCGCGCATCGGCACTAACCGATAGCGCGCCTGCAATTCGGCGATACGACGCTGATAGAGCTGCTGCATACAAGCGATTTCATCGTCATCTTTCCAGCATTCATCACGCCCTTTGATCCAGCCACGTTGTTCAGCTTTTAACAGCGGCGGTTGTTCATTGGCCGCCAGCGCAGTGGCGCTTGCAAACACCTGATGCAGTTGCAGGTCGAGTTGGCTCAGTTGGGGGTTCTGACAAATCAGCGCTTCAGCACTGTTCGCGCGCACTCGTTTGCAGTCAAAAGCCGGCCCGCTGTGTTTGACCCGCAATTGCCCGGTGACCCAGTCGCACCAACCTGGACTGCCGGGCTGATGGCCGCTATAACCACCAAGACGCTTCGTCAGTGCCTGCGCCCATTCTGCCGAACCCAGATCTGGGCCGTGACCGGCATTGTCGCTCACAGCCAGTGTGGCCTCGGTCGCCCTGACCCAGCCCGGTGCGCACAACTCAGTGTTGACGCCGGTATCAGCCAACAGGTCAAAAGCCACCATACTGGCAGCCAACAGCAGGAAAGTTCGCATCTGGGTCATCGTATTTCCCCAAAACAATCAGTCGTCAGTTAAGGCCGAATTGCTGCCGGCATGTTGGATCCGATCGATCACAATCACAGTGCCAAGCAATGGGATAGCCCATTCGGGGCGGTAGACCTCCACACCATAGTTATCTGACCAGCTGAACCAGGCTTTGGACACCCGTGCCAGCAGCTGACTGTTTTGTGTGATGCGGTATTCGCGCTGCCACAGATCACCGTCAATCTCCAGATTGCCCTGCGGTGTTTGCACAGAAAACGCTGCGCGCCAGAATGGCCAGAATTTTTTTCGCACCAGCCACTCTTCGCCCGAGGGGGCAACCAGGCGGCAAGCTGGCAAAATGGACAGATATTTGCGTTTGATTTTTAACACCTCACGATCCGCAAGGTCGTACATGGTTTGACTACTGGAGAAACTGAAAAATTTGCCTTTGACAGTAAAACTGAGCCGACCATCTTCGTCATCAATATCAAAACTGTCGGTGAGGCTGAGGATTTTCTGTTCAATACGATATTTCATGCTATGTCCTTATATCTTGCGGCGCGCAGACTGGCCGCGACTTTACTGGTCTTATGGCACACTGGTCGAGACGCCCGCATCTGCGCTGAAATAAAAAACTATAGGGCAAAACCGCACCAGGTGGAAAAACAAGTTCAGTCGTTTTCTAGCCTGCTAAAACAGCTCACGCTTTGAGATCACCGGCAAAGCGCGGCCGCAAAATCAGCCGCATCGGCACATCAATAATTCCCATCCGTTCACGCCTCCCCTGTTCGGCGACAAAGCCGAAGTAGCGGTACATCGGTTCGGCATACAGCGACGCGTTGACGGTATATTCATCCGGCGCGTCACTCTGCGCACACTGCGCCAGCGCATGCTGCCACAACAGGCTGGCCACGCCCTGCCCTTGCGCGCGAACGGCGACGAACAGATGATAAAGGTGATTACGGCCTTTTACTGCGACCACGCCCGCAAGGCCGAGATCATCTTCCGCCAGCCAATAGCGGTAATCGCCATGTAAATAACCGAGGATCGCCTGCGGTTGCATCGAAGCCAGCAGCAATGCAGCACCTTCAGCCGAACAATCCGGCGCGATAAAGGTTTCTACCAGCGGCAACAGCAAATCACTGATGGCGCCATGGTCTGCAGCGGTGGCAACACGAACTCGGTAAGACAATGGACCTTCCCCGGCGCTTTAAACGCACTCTGCTGCACCATAACGATTTCACCACATCAAGACAACTAGCGCAGCAGACCCCACCTATTCCGCAAAATAGCCGGCGTACTGCGCCGGCAGCTTATCGAGCCTCTGCAGCCGGATATTTTTGTAGAACACTTCGGCCGCTTCACTTTGCAGCTGGATCTTACCTTCCCACATTGGAATGTCGCGGCCGTCCTGCTGATAACGCGAGTTTTTCAGCACCATCACCACTTGGCCGTTGACAATATGCAGGCTCTGCCCTTCAAAACAAATCAGCTCCACCGTGTTCCATTGGTTGTCAGGTTTCTCCGCATTGAGCTTACGCAGCACAAAACCGGGTCCGCCACTGGCGCGGCCTGCCGCTAAAAACGGCTGTGACTCATCGGCGATCGCATTCATTTCACCCTCAGGTTGGAAGGCACGGATATCTATAGCCGAATGCGCCTGCTGCCAATAATCACCGGTATGACCTTGCATGATTTGCAACTCCTGCGACAACATCCAGGAGCGGAAATACTCCTGTCCGTGCGGCCCGTTGGCGTGATACAAAATGCCGCTGTCTTTGAGTTTCTTGAGCCTTGGTGGCCATTTTTTTTCGCCCCAGCGATATTGCAACGTCAGGCGATAGTTGCGAAATGTCTGCCTGGTGGTCAAGCCGCCATAAATCTCGCCGCTGACGCGCAGCACGGTCTCCCCACCCTGTTGCTGCAGCGTAAATACACCGTGCGGGTCCAGACCGGGAAATAGCCCCAAAGGTGCCAACGGCTTGCCGGCAGCATCGGTCGGTTGACTGCCGTTGTATTGCTCCTGATGACGATAACTCAGATAGGTTTCCCACTGGCTCAGACTGGCATCCAGTAAGGTCAGCGCAGGCTGCGCTAAAAGCGGAAGCGGAGTCAGCACCAGCGCTAATGACCATAACAACAAGCTGCAACGGCGATGTTTACCAGTCATCTGATGTTCCTTATAAATTAACAGATCAGATACTAATCAGCCGGCAAGGCCAATGTAAAGCGCTTACATTTATTAATTTGCTGCATCTGCGGGGCTTATCCTGGTATCGCGTGCTGCCAGGGCACAACTCCACCCGGCCAAAATGTTGGCAATGATGACCGCGACTAAAGCGCGACGAGCGCGATAGCAACGGCTACGACAGGTCGCAGTCCACACGGATTTATGCTATCGTGCGCGCCGTTTTTCCTGCGCCAACCGGACCTGCCATGACTGCCACTGCCCTCTATACCGATTTGTCCGGTTTTTATGATTTGATGTGCGCCGACATCAATTATCAGGCGCAAAGTGACACCGTTCACCGCATCGACCAATTTTTCGGCAATGGTGGCAAACGTCATTTGGATTTAGCCTGTGGTACCGGGCCGCATATCCGCCATTTGCTCGATCTGGGCTACCACAGTGCCGGGCTCGACCTCAATCAGCCGATGTTGGAACTGGCGCAGCAACGCTGCCCTGAAGCCGATTTTTCCTGCCAGAATATGTGCGATTTCCAGATCAGCCAGCAGGTCGATCTGATCACCTGCTTTTTATACTCGCTGCATTACAGCCAGACCATCACCGGCCTCACCGCCTGCATCCGACAGGCCCATCTGGCGCTCAATCCGGGCGGTGTATTTTGTTTTAACGCCGTCGACAAAAGCCAAATCGACAATGCTGCCGTGGTGTCACACCAGGCTCAACACGCCAATAGCAGGTTTGTATTCGCCTCCGGCTGGTTTTATCCGGGCCACGGCGAGCAA
>Ga0209812_10000192_pt1 | contig 56826 bp, 55 predicted proteins | sample JI71714BDNA_FD_187502 | JGI IMG/M metagenome (GOLD analysis project Ga0209812, IMG submission 187502) | Wastewater effluent complex algal communities from Wisconsin, to seasonally profile nutrient transformation and Carbon sequestration -... | ecosystem: Engineered > WWTP > Effluent > Algae...
CATTTTCCGGCACAAAACAGCGGTTGTTTCCCCAAAAAGGTTGTAGTGGAATCCGTTGTCCGTTTTCGGTCGGTTCCCACAATCCTGTACCTCGCCGAACTTGGAAACTTGACGGAAAATTACGCAGATGCCCCTCATGTCCTCCATCACGGAGTGAATAATCAAATATAGCAGAGGCTACAGCTGCCCCATATTGCCGCGAACGGTCCACCAAGGCTTGCGGTTGGCCTTGGGTTAAGCGATTGTCCCATACCGTTTGCATGGAATCTATGGAACGCTTTAAGGCAGGGGTTGAAGACAAAAAAAGTTGCCGCGCCATGAATGCATAAGCCGTGTGTGCGGCCAACGGCCAATGGTACCCCAACTTAGGATCGGCCTTCGGCATTTCGCTCAATCCCGCCAATTGGCCCACCAAACTTTGATATTTAGGCGACCCCGCAACAAGAGATTCATATCCTGCTAAATGAAAATAGGCTATCGCACGCGCCACAATAGGCGGAGTGAATCCAGGGGTCCCTTTCAAAATTTTAAGTTCGAGTTGCGTCCACGCTAATGGAATTTCAGCGGCATAAGTATCTGCCGTGGCTGACACTTGATTCACCGTACTGGTAGGATCTACCTCTTCCACCCGGCAAGCCAGTAACCCAACAAAAAGAAGGACAGCATATAAAAAAGACTTTGTCATATTTCAATAATGGAGGTCTATTCTATACCGCATCCCAAAATTTGTGCCAGAGTCGGCTGAGTACGGGGTTATTTCTTCACCCACGGGTACCGTAATTGGCCCCAGAGCGTTTTGGGAAATGCATTCAAATTCGAAAATCCCAATTTGAGATGACTTTCCGCTTTTGGGAAAACGGCCGTTCCGAAAATATAATCCCATAAACTTAATGAAATTCCATAATTGATCCCATCGGGGTGTCCCTCTGGCAATGTTTCCACATGATGCCACAAGTGCATTTGAGGGGTATTGAAGATGTATTTCAGAGGTCCAACCGGTAAGTACACATTGGCGTGATTGAAATGCCCAATCGTGACCGTGAAGATATGCAGCCAGAAAAAGTCGGTTAGCCCGAAACCGATCAATGTCAAAGGTAAAAACTCAAAAAAACGATAAATCACAGTTTCCATCCAATGGTACCTCAAATGGGCAGCGAAACCCATTTCCTCGACCGAGTGATGGACTTTATGAAACTCCCACATCCATGGAATTTTATGCAATAAACGGTGAACGTTCCATTGGATAAAATCACGAAGCAAAAACATCAAAAGAAATTTCCCCCATAAAGGCCAAGTGGCTACATTTAGCGCTACCAAATTCGTAATTCCAAAGAGGCCTAGAAAATCAGAAAACATCGCCACACCTACATTAGAAACGGCATTGTATCCGATCAAGGAAAACAAGAAAAAATTAAAAAACATGTAAAATACATCGAGATAGAAGTCTTTTCGGATGATGGCTTGATTTTTTCGCCAGGGTACCAACGCCTCTAACGCCCAAACAAACAACGAGATACCCACGAGCCAATAGAAATAATTGTGCCATGAAGGCGTTGTGACTTCATTCCACAGATAAGATCCATAACCCGACATACCTTGCCAAAATACCTCGATATAGCGCATAACTTTTTTCTTTCAAAAATAATAGAACAAACCCTGCTCTAATGTGACCTTGCGCACAAAACGGGTTGTTTCATGAAAATGTTGACGAAATGAACGAAAATGGGCCCCAATTCGATAAGAATTTGGGGCCCATGCAGCCATTTTCTCTTGTAAAGTAGGATTAGGCGAGGGCGGCCACGCCGGGTAGGACTTTCCCTTCCATGTATTCCAGCAATGCCCCTCCACCAGTCGAAACGTACGAAACGCGATCGCCCAAACCCGCATTATTGATTGCCGAAGCGGAATCACCTCCACCAATCAATGAAAACGCATTATTTTCTTCGGTTGCCTTGACGACTGCCGCCGCGATAGCGTTGGTGCCCGCAGCAAAATTTTCAAATTCAAAAACGCCCATCGGACCATTCCACAGGATAGTCTTCGACTGCGCCACAATTCCTTCAAACAATTGTATGGTTTCAGGTCCAATGTCTAAACCTTCCCACCCTGCGGGAATGTGTCCCGTAGCTACGATTTGCCGATTGGCGTCGTTTGAAAATTTATCAGCGCACACATTATCAACAGGCATGATGATATTCACGCCCTTTTCTTTGGCTTTGGTCAAGATCTCAAGAGCCAATTCTTGTTTGTCGGCTTCAAGCAATGAATTACCGATCTCTCCACCCAATGCTTTGGTAAAGGTATAGGTCATGCCACCGCCAATAATCAAGTTATCTACTTTATCTAGTAAGCGCTCGATAATGAGAATTTTATCTGAAATTTTTGCCCCTCCCATAATGGCAGTGAAAGGTCGCTCTGCATTTTCTAGGATATACTGTGCATTCTCGATTTCAGCTTGCATGACATAGCCACAAACACGGTCTTGGAAAAATTGACCAATAATCGCTGTAGAAGCGTGTGCCCGGTGAGCCGTTCCGAAGGCATCGTTTACCCAAACATCACCCAAGCGAGCTAATTTCCCAGCAAACTCTTCGTTTCCTTTTTCTTCCTCTTTGTAGAACCGGAGATTTTCAAGTAACAAAACTTCGCCGGGTTGAAGTGTTGCGGCGAGGTCAACGGCTGAGTCCCCAATACAATCATCTGCAAATTTGACCTGAACGCCCAAAACCAAAGACAAAGGTGTTACGAGGTGCTTGAGCGAGTATTTCTCCGTGGGACCGTCTTTGGGACGTCCGAGGTGGGACATTAATATGCAGGACCCGCCATCAGACAGGATTTTTTTCAACGTTGGCAAGGTCGCTTTGATTCGTGTATCATCCGAAATTTCAAATCGGTCGTTCAACGGAACATTAAAATCTACCCGAATAAGCGCCTTTTTTCCCTGAAAATCAAAAGAGTCGAGAGTATGCATGTAATACAGGAATTGGTTAATGGTAATGGGTGTACCCCAAAAACAAATATACAGGGTTTCGAATTTTCACGGATGTATTTCCGACGCTTTCTTCTGTAAACACGACATAATCCTCCGAATTAGTCAATAAAATACTGGAATTGCCAAATTTTATTTTTTTGGACTGCCGGTGCGCGTACCTCACCTGATGAATTCTTCATGATCTTTTGAAAATCAAATCTTTATCCGTATATTTGCACCTCATTTCGCTTATCTCAAGGCGAAGGGTTTAATATTTATTTGTAAATTTTTTACTTACATGTTTAAAAACCAGTACGAGACAGTGTTCATTTTAACTCCCGTTTTGTCTGATGCCCAGATGAAGGACGCTGTCGAAAAATTCAAAAAAGTGCTGACTGATAATGGTGCTGAGCTATTGAACGAAGAGTCTTGGGGCCTTCGCAAATTGGCATATCCCATCCAGCATAAATCCACGGGCTACTATCAGTTCTTTGAATTTACCGCTCCCGGTGAGTTGGTCAAAACCTTGGAAATCGAGTACAAACGTGATGAGCGTATCATGCGTTTCCTAACGACTAAATTAGACAAATACGGTGTTGATTACGCAGAGCGTCGCCGGAAAGGTCAAATTGGTAAAAAGAAAGAAACGGAAGCTAAATAAGTCATTCACTCGAAAATTCAAGCAGTATGTCATTGGTTAACGAACCCGTAGAGCGCAAAGATCAAGCGCGCAAAAAATATTGTCGCTTCAAGAAAGCTGGCATCAAACACATTGATTACAAGGATCCTAACTTCTTATTGAAGTTTGTGAACGAGCAAGGCAAAATCCTTCCTCGCCGGTTATCAGGCAATAGCTTGAAATACCAGCGGAAGGTGTCCACCGCCATCAAGCGGGCACGTCACTTGGCCTTAATGCCGTATGTGGCTGACGGTCTTAAATAATTCCTTGATCATTCTAATTTAGCATTACACAATGGAAATCATTCTAACAACTGATATCGTAGGTCTTGGCTACAAGAACGATACCTTGGAGGTGAAACCAGGATATGGCCGTAACTACTTGATTCCTCAAGGGTACGCGGTTTTGGCTACTCCATCCAACAAGAAAATTTTGGCAGAAAACTTGAAACAAGCGGCACACAAAGCTGAAAAACTCAAGAAAGACGCCGAGGATCTAGCCGCTGCCATTGGCAACGAAGTCATCACGATCTCCATGAAAACAGGAGAAAGTGGTCGTATCTTTGGCCGTGTGACCAATACGCAGGTTTCTGACGCTTTGGGCGCGCGAGGCATTAACATCGATCGGAAGAAAATCGCTATCGAAGACATCAAAGTCATCGGCGAATACAAAGCCCTTATCGATTTGCACAAAGAAGTAAAACACGAAGTGACGGTCTCAGTTATCACTGAGGTAGTCGTTCTCTAAGGTTTATTCTCATACCAAACAAAAAAGCACTTTCTGACGAAAGTGCTTTTTTGTTTTATTTCAACTTGGAAATCCAGGTAGCGATTTTCAGAGCCTCATCCTTAGGGACGTTAGGCAAAGCCGCCATTGGCGGATAACCTGGCCAATTGCTCGGCTTGGGCTTGTAAATCAACTCCACAATTTGCGCGGGCTTGTACTTCTTCGTTTTCATAATTTCAACGTACGAAGGACCCACCAATTTCTTGTCAACATTATGACAAGCCAAACAGGTATTTTTTTGTAATAATTTTTGAATATCCGGAGGAATGACCGTCTGTGCTTGGGTACTGCCCGCAGCTGCCAAAAGAAGTCCGAATACGAATGCGGCTTTTTTCATTGGAATGTAACAAATAAAGGATTAAAAGATGGGTGGAGACTAACTGTCCGTCTACACTGGAATCAAAACAAAAATACATAATTGACCCTACATCTTGTTGTTAAAGGGCTGTTAATTCATGGAAATTTTTCAGCTTTTTTCAGTCTAAATCCTGCAAACCCCAATTTCCCCGTATCTTTGTTCACCAAATCCGAGCACACATGAAAGCAATCGACATCAATAGTCTGTACCAACAAGCCATTCAACGTTATCACCAAACAGATCACGTAGACACCCCCAGGCCCAATCCTTACCCAGAAAACACGCTGGAATCCTTGCTTTTTTTGAAAAACTGGATCGATACCGTGCAATGGCATTTAGAGGATATCATCCGGTCACCGACGATTCAGGCCGACAGCCTTGTGGGGATCAAACGTCGAATCGATGCCTCCAACCAAGAAAGAACAGACGTTGTCGAACAAATCGATGAATGGCTTTTCCAACAATTCCGTGACGTTATTCCGCAACCCCAAGCCAAACTTAACTCCGAAACGCCTGCCTGGTTGCTCGATCGTATGTCAATTCTACAGCTTAAAATTTACCACTTCACAGAACAAACACACCGACCCGATATCGATGAGGCACACCGCCAATCTGTCCTTCATAAATTGGCCATATTACACCACCAAGAAACGGATCTTGCCGTTGCCTTTGATGATTTAATGGAGGATCTTGCCACCGGACAAAAAATCATGAAATTGTACAAACAAATGAAAATGTACAACGACCCTACATTAAATCCTGTTTTATATGGACAGAGAACTACATAACCGAGTCGTTGTCACGCGGTTTTCAGCTATGGGTGATGTGGTTCTTCTCCTCCCCGTATTGCGGGCAGTCCTGTCGCATCACCCAAATATGGAGATTGTACTGGTAACCCGGCACTCGTTTACCCCTTTTTTTCAAGGAATTCCCCGACTTCAAGTTCATGCCTGCGATTTCAAGGGACGACATAAAGGTTTGGCAGGCCTTTGGCGAATGTTTCTAGAAATTTGGACTTACCGACCTACCCACTGGATTGATGCGCATGATGTTCTAAGATCCAAAATTTTACGTCTTCTAGCCAGATTCTGGCGTGTCCCGGTAAAAAAAATTCAAAAAGACCGCTGGGCGAAGAGGCAAGGGACGCGCCGCTATGGTAAAATCAGAAAAAAACTTACCCCCACGGTAGACCGGTACCTCGCCTGTTTTCAGCAACATGGCTTTGGCCCGAACCATCTAGTACACTCTGGGCCTTTCTTTAGCATCCCAAGCCGAGAAAAAAGTACACTACCTAAACGGATTGGTATTGCGCCTTTTGCTCAACATGTCGCAAAAAGATGGCTAGGCTACCCTACCTTGATCCAACACCTGATCGAAAACTCTCCCGATGAAATCTGGATTTTTGGAGGGGGGATACACGAAAAACAAGAAGTTGACCAATGGAATTTCCCAACAGATCGTGTCAAAAATACAATTGGACAATTTACTTTAGCTGAAGAAATCGGCTGGATTCAATCCTTGGACCTTATGATTGCCAACGACTCATCCAATTTACACCTGGCTACATTGGCTGGTATACCAACGCTCAGTATTTGGGGGGCTACACATCCTGATCTTGGATTTGGTCCATGGCCAGCCCAGAAATCCGAAATAATGCAAATCCCGGTTGATCAATTGCCTTGCCGGCCTTGTTCAGTTTTTGGACAAAAAAAATGCTACCGAGGCGATTATGCGTGCCTTACTCAAATTTCAGCAGAACACGTCCATCAAAAAGTAAAAACCCTGCTATCTTGAGTAGAATAGCAGGGTTTACGTTAATTGGCATGATCGGATAAAAATTTAATCCGCATCAACCGCAACTCTTCCTCTGTGAAATCATCGTCATAGTCGGCAAATTCATCCATGGCTACCTTAATATTATCGGTATCTGCCTGCATGAAATATTGGATGATATCCCGTTGCTTATCCGGATCAATCACTTGATTGATGTAATAATTCAGGTTCAGTTTTGTTCCGGAGTAACAGATGTGCTCAATTTCCTCAATCAATTCCTCCAAACTCATGTCTTTTGACTCCGCAATTTCCTCCAAATCGACCTTCCGATCAATTTGTTGAATGATGAAGATCTTCGTTTTGGATTTATTGACGGTGGATTTAACGACGAGATCTTGGGTGGTTTCGATCTCATTATCCTCAACATATTTTGAGATTAATTCCAGAAAGGGCTTTCCAAATTTTTGAACTTTACCCATCCCAACGCCATTAATTTGGGCAAGTTCCTGAGCTGTGGTTGGGTAGGTTGTGGCCATCTCCTCCAACGAGGGGTCTTGAAAGACGACGTAAGGGGGCACACTTTTCTCCTTAGCAATTTTTTTCCGAAGCGACTTCAGCAACTCCATCAAAGCCTGATCAAATGCCCCTCCACCGGTTGAAACAGGCGAATTTTGCATTTCATCATCATTGCTCCCTTCCGTATTATCGTACGTATGATCTTCGGTCAATTCTAGAGGATATGGATCTTCCAAATATTTTTTCGCTTTATTCGACAAGCGTACAACGCCATAGCTTTCAATATCTTTGTCGATAAATCCCAATACCATGAGCTGCCGAAGCATCGAAATCCACCGATCTGTCAAGTTTAGCTTTTGATCAATGTTCATATCGGCTTTGGCAGGCGCGTTTTTCACATCCTCCTCTTCCTCGTCCTCATCCTCATCTTGAGAGGGTTTTGAGGAGAAAAATCCGAGTCCCTTGCCATAAACCTCCAATTGATCATGCTGGTAACTTTGTATATACGGATTGGATTTATTGGCCGTCAAAACATCCGCAACATGATTGACAGAGAAACGTTCTCCGGTTTGGAGAATGGCTTTCAAAGCCCATGTCACCTCTTTCTCCACTTTGAATTTCTTGCCGGGCTTGAGGCAATTATCACAGAATCCACAATCTTTTTCCATGAATTCGCCGAAATACGACAACAACTGGCGGCGGCGACAAACGCCTAGGTTGGAATAGGCAACCATCTCCATCAATAGCGCTTTGGCATTATCACGTTCAGCGACATTTTTATCCTTATTGAATTTCTCCAGCTTGAGAATGTCGTCAAAACTATAGAACATCACACAGTTTCCTTCCAGTCCATCGCGACCTGCACGACCCGTTTCTTGATAATACCCTTCCAACGATTTAGGTGCGTCATAGTGTATCACAAACCGAACATCCGGTTTATCAATCCCCATCCCGAATGCGATCGTGGCCACAATGACATGACACTCTTCATTGAGAAACGCATCTTGATTTTTCATCCGTTGATCCGGATCCAACCCCGCATGGTATGGCAATGCTTTGACCCCATTGACATTCAACAACTCCGCTATTTCTTCGACCTTCTTCCGGCTCAAACAATAAATGATCCCCGATTTATTCCGATTACTCAGAACATATTTGATCAATTGCTTTTTTGAATTGACCTTCGGGCGGATTTCGTAGTAGAGATTTTTTCGATTGAATGAGCTTTTATACACGACAGAATCATCCATATTCAAATTCTTCTGGATGTCCAATTGAACCTTGGGTGTTGCGGTAGCGGTGAGCGCAATAATGGGCAACGTGGGATTAATACTTTCGATGATGCTCCGAATTCGGCGGTATTCGGGACGAAAATCATGTCCCCACTCCGAAATACAGTGCGCCTCATCGACGGCGACAAACGAAATCTTCGCTTTCTTAAGGAAATCGAGGTTATCCTCTTTCGTAAGGGACTCCGGAGCAATGTACAAAAGCTTACAAGTCCCTTTCAATACATCCGATTTCACCCGATTCATTTCCGTTTTATTCAACGTTGAGTTTAGAAATTGGGCATTGATGCCTACAGCGGTCATCTGATCCACCTGATTTTTCATTAAGGCAATCAATGGCGAAATGACGATCGCTGTTCCTTCTTGGATAATCGCTGGCAATTGATAGCACAAGGATTTTCCTGCCCCAGTGGGCATAATGACAAAGGTGTTCTTCCCATCCAAAATACTTTGAATGATGATTTCTTGGGTTCCGCGGTATTGATCAAACCCAAAAATTTCTTTGAGTTTGTCTTTGGCCATTTGTTGAAGCTCAGGGGTAGGCATAGACAGTCAGTTTTGTTAGGAACACTAACAGGGTGTAATGTGCGTGGTGGTTATGTTGTTTGCTAATATAATCAATTCTTTACAATGGCTGCAAGCTCTTTAGGAATTCGGTTCTTTATTTTTTCACTTGCCAAAGCTTTAATTCCTTCTTGAGTCAAAAAAGAAAGCTGTACCTTTGTCCTAAACTACGAGGGTAAGAAATTGGAACCGAAATTAGAAAAAAAATTAATAGTCACGGCCAAAAATGTCCTTCAGGCTGAGGCTGAGGCAATATTATCTTTAAAAAATACCATAGACGAAACGATTGAAAAGGTAGTGGCCTGCTTGTTGGAACGTCCAGGACGGCTGGTGATCACAGGAATTGGAAAAAGTGCCTTGATCGGACAAAAAATTGTCGCCACCCTGAACTCCACCGGGCAACCTGCGTCTTTTCTTCATGCAGCCGATGCCTTACATGGAGATTTGGGATTAATAGGCGAACATGATGTCTTGATGTGTATATCCAAAAGCGGCAACACGCCCGAAATCAAGGCGTTAATTCCGTTACTCAAGCGACTTGGTAATCCACTCATTGCCTTAGTATCGGACAATCAATCCTATCTCGCCTTACAATCCGACTTCCTATTGTATTTGCCGATGGAACGGGAAGCCTGCCCATTGAACTTAGCCCCAACCACGTCCACAACGCTGGCCCTCGTTATGGGCGATGCTTTGGCCATGTGTTTGCTAGAGGCACGCCAGTTCAGCTCAGCTGACTTTGCCAAATACCACCCCGGAGGAAGCCTAGGAAAGCGACTCTACATGACGGTTCAGGATATTTACAACCCAGAACAACTGCCTCAAGTCACTCCACACGCCCGTATTGAGGAAGTTATTTTGGAAATAACGTCTCAACGTCTCGGGGCAACCGCTGTGGTTTCTGACCTGGGTGAACTTCTAGGCATCATTACGGATGGTGATTTACGTCGCATGTTAAAAAATCACACCCATTACTCGGATTTGGTGGCCCAAGACATCATGACCCCAAACCCAAAAACTATTCCGGCAACTGCTTATGCTGCTGAAGCCCGGCAACTTATGGAAAAATACAGTATTTCTGTCCTTTGCGTGCTTCAAAACACGAAACTTGTTGGATTCATCCATCTCCATGATATCCTGAAAGAGGGTATCGTTTAAATTGATCTAAACCCCATGGAAAAAACAGATTTTTTAGTCATTGGCTCCGGTATCGCAGGCCTTAGTTTTGCACTGAAAGCCGCCCAAAAAGGAAAGGTCCTGGTTTTGACCAAGGTAGATGCCGACGAAACGAACACCAAGTATGCTCAAGGTGGTATTGCGGCTGTATTTGACCCCGAAACCGATAGCTTTGATAAACATATCCAAGATACCTTGACCGCTGGGGATGGACTATGTGACCGATCGATTGTTGAAATTGTGGTCACGGAAGGTCCTGATCGAATTAAAGAGTTAATTGCCTATGGGACGCAATTTGATAAACAAGACGATGGCGAATATAACTTAGTTCGCGAAGGGGGACATTCTGAAAACCGAATTCTGCACTACAAGGACATCACTGGAAAAGAAATTGAACGCGCTCTATTGGAGCAAGTTCAAAATACGCCCAATATTACATTGTTGACCCACTATTATGCGGTAGAGATCATCACCCAACACCACTTGGGCGTTCAGGTCACCCGAGAAACAAACGATATTTCATGTTTTGGGGTGTATGCCCTGAACCTCGAATCGGGTGTGGTCGAAACGATTTTATCCCGAATAACGGTCATGGCTACAGGCGGAGCCGGCCATATCTATTCCTCCACCACCAATCCTGTCATTGCAACCGGTGATGGTATTGCCATGACCTACCGAGCCAAGGGAAAAATACGCGATATGGAAATGATGCAATTCCATCCCACCTCATTGTATAATCCGGATGAATACCCGAGCTTTTTAATCACAGAAGCCGTACGAGGGGAAGGTGGGGTTTTACGGGATAAAACCGGTCGTGAGTTCATGTACGACTATGATGCCCGTGGGTCGTTGGCTCCCCGGGATATCGTCGCTAGATCAATCGATGCGGAAATGAAGAAATGGGGCGAACCTCATGTGTATCTCGACATCACACATCAATCCAAAGAACATATCTTAGAGCATTTTCCCACGATTTATGCCAAATGCCTAAGTCTGGGGATTGATATCAGTCAAGAGCAAATCCCAGTCACACCAGCTGCACATTATTTATGTGGTGGAATTTGGGTAGATGAATTCGGACGATCCACGATTCAACAAATGTACGCCTGCGGAGAGTGTAGTTCCACAGGCCTACATGGAGCTAATCGTTTAGCTTCCAACTCCCTCTTGGAAGCAGCTGTTTTCGGACACCGAATCGCCGAGGATGCTGTACAACGAATTGATCACATTGCCTTTCAAGAAAACGTCCCCGCTTGGGATGAATTTGGCACAGAGCAATCCAATGAAGAGGTTTTGGTCACCCATAACCTACGGGAATTACAAAAAACCATGTCCGATTACGTCGGAATTGTCCGAAGTGATTTTCGCTTGGAACGCGCCCTTCGTCGGGTTCAATTGTTGAAAGCCGAAACCGAAGAATTCTATAAAAAAACCAAGCTGTCGGTCAAGCTATGTGAGTTACGTAACCTCATCCTCTGTGCAGAACTGGTCATTCGCTGTGCACGGCAACGAAAAGAAAGTCGAGGCCTTCACTTCACTACGGATTATCCATATAAACTTGGTGGAAAACCCGAGAACTCGCTCGTCTGACCGAAGAATTCTTTTTCCATCTTGGCAGTTTGGCATTTTTTCTTAAAATAGTTCTATATTTGTGCTGCAAAAATCGAATGTACACATCATATGAATACCTATGCCAAGATTCTTTTGCTCGCCATGCCTGCCTTTTTTGGACTCGTGATGTTGGAGAAACTTTACGGGTATTGGTTTAAGAAGGAAGCTTTTCGGGTTATGGATACGATCTCGAGTTTGAGTTCTGGCTTTACCAATGTCATCAAAGATGTTATTGGCCTATCCATTTCAATCCTCTCCTATGGCTGGATGGTTGAGCATTGGGCGCTGACAGAGGTAAAATCCAATGGGCTTGTTTACCTTATCGCATTTGTTTCGCTTGATTTTGCGGGCTATTGGGTACACCGCATGAGCCACCAAATTAACTTTTTTTGGAATAAGCATGCCATTCACCATTCGTCGGAGGAATTCAACTTGGCGTGTGCCCTTCGCCAGAGCATTTCATCCTTTATCAACTTATTTTCATTCTTTCTTTTACCCGCAGCCCTTTTGGGAGTGGATGCTCAGGTGATTGCAACCATTGCACCTATTCATCTCTTTGCTCAATTTTGGTACCATACGGTGCATATCGACCGAATGGGTTTTTTGGAGAAAATCCTCGTTACACCGTCCCACCATCGGGTTCATCATGCCATCAACCCCCAATATTTAGATAAAAATCACAGCCAAATTTTTATCATCTGGGATAAATTATTCGGCACATTTCAGGAAGAACTTCCTGACGTCCCGCCTATATACGGCATCACACGCCCCGTTCGAACCTGGAATCCGTTTAAAATTAATTTCCAACATTTGTTTCTACTCATCCAAGACGCCTGGAGAGCGCAATCTTGGCAAGATAAACTAACGATTTGGTTCAAGCCTACAGGTTGGCGGCCCGCCGATGTAGAGGAAAAATACCCTGTTCCTAAAATTGAAAATCCCTATACCTACCCAAAATACAATCCAGATGCCTCCAATGCATTGGTGATTTGGACCTGGATTCAATTTTTTGGCACATTAGCCGGCATGATTCATTTCTTTAGCCGCATCGATTTATATACCTTACCTGATATTTTCTGGAATGGTGCGATTCTGGCCGTTGGAATCTATGCTTACACAGAATTGATGGATCGAAATCCATGGGCTTTTGTCTTCCACCTCATACAAGGACTTATGGCTTTAGGGTTATTTTTCTTGCATGATCTCACCTGGTTTGGGGATACCCAGGCGTGGGTACATACTGTTCTTTTTGGTTTTCTGACGTTATCTCCGTTGGTTGCGCTGTGGTTTGCCCAGCGTGAATTTAACTGGAAATTACCTTCCTCGGCTTTTCATACCTAAACTAAATACGCCTTAAAGGCCAAGCGGCCACTTCTTCCGAAGTGACCGCTTTTTTTATTCCTCTAAATAATCCAAATCTCGCCCATGACTTTCTGCAATGGTCATTGTGGAATAAATCCCTATACCGAAAGCTAAAATGCCCACGATCGCTCCAGAAGCGATGACACCAATATTCAACGAACTATCCTTCAAGTACATAAACAGCAGATTCATGGGCACAACCAACCCGCGGACCATGTTCGGCACTGTAGTGGCGGCCGTAGCCCGTAAATTGGTCCCAAACTGCTCCGCCCCAACGGTAACAAACATGGCCCAGTACCCCGTACCGACGCCCAACCAAGCATACATCGCATATAAGCCATGGGCTGTTTTAATGCCTCCGAAAAGGAGAATAATTACCCCCGCCAAGGCAAACAACATCATATACAAAATAGCCTTTTTCCGGGAGGCCAGTCGATGACTAAAGAATCCACTGAAGAAATCCCCCGCCGAGATCCCGATGTAGGCCCACATGATGGCCAAGCCGGGTTGAATTTTCTCAGGAATACCCAAAGCTTCACCAAAAATATTACTCATGTAGGCCAAAATACCAATACAGAACCAAGTCGGCAGACCAATGCCAATGCACTTCATGTAGCGAACAAAGCGATCCCAATGCGTAAAAAAGGAAAAGAAGTTTCCGCGTGAAACGGAATGTCCCATATTCTGGTACATACCGGATTCAAACACACCAACACGCAGCAGTAACAAGGCAAATCCCATCCCGCCGCCAATGAAGTAGGCCCATGTCCATTCGCCCGAAAGCTTCACGGTGAAGGTCGCCACTACCGCGCCCAGTAACCCGACACCCGCAACGAGTGATGTGCCTAAAGCCCGAAGACGAGTGGGAAGGCTCTCTGAAACCAAGGTAATCCCGGCACCTAATTCACCGGCCAAGCCAATTCCGGCAATGAAACGAAGCCATTTGTAGGCTTCGGTAGGTTCCATGAAGGTAATTTGGGGAATAAGCCCACACGCAATATTGGCCACAGAATATGTGATGATGGAGCCAAATAAAACCGAAAGTCGTCCGCGACGATCTCCCAGAACGCCCCAGAGTATTCCGCCAATCAATAAGCCTATCATTTGATAATTCAAAATGGTGGAACCTACCGTATCGACTTCGCTTTTACTCAAACCCAAACTCTCCAAACTCGGAACCCGCACAATGCCAAATAATTGAAGATCGTAAATGTCTACAAAATAACCTAAGGCCGCGACAATCACGGGAAGGGATAACAAATGCTGCCAATCAGACTTTTCTTTTTCCATGTATTTAGGTCGTTTTTATCTTTAAATTTTTTCTCCAAAAGCCAAATCACCTGCATCGCCCAAACCGGGCACAATGTAAGACTTGGTATTTAATTCCTCATCGATGTCGCCTACATACAGCCGGCATTCAGGCATCCGACTTTGCACATAGCGCACCCCCCGTGCACTAGCCAATGCCGAAACAATAAATGTTTTGCTCGGTATGCCATACCGAAGCATGGCATGGTAGGCTTTTTCAATGGACTTTCCAGTAGCCAACATCGGATCACAGAGTATGAGTGGCTTCCCTTGAATATCCGGTGAGGTAATATAATCCATTTCGATTTCAAACTCGTCTTTGGCATCGTGCTTTCCTCGGTATGCGCCGATGAAGGCGTTTTCTGCACGGTCGAAATAGGAAAGCAACCCTTGATGCAGCGGCAATCCAGCCCGTAGGATAGCCACCAAAACAGGGTCTTGCGCTAAACGAAACGAAGATTTTGTCCCCAATCCCGTTGGAATATCAACCGCGGCGTAGGTCAACTGCTTCGAAATTTCATACGCGAAAATTTCGCCTAGGCGCTCCAAATTTCGTCGAAATCGAAGCGGGTCGCGTTGAATTTCAACATCCCGAAGCTCCAGAAGGAATTGATGCGCAATGGAGGATTTGTCCGTAAGTAAAAACATAAAATAAAAGGAAGGGTTGGGTATGAGTAATTAAGCCAAAAATACCAAATGCCTACAATTTCCAATAAAACCCTGAGATCAATTTATTTCCCCCCCTGAAATATTCCTACCTTTGCACGGAATAAAGCACAATAACCTTATGGTTTTACGTACAGAGAACCTCATTAAGCGGTATGGCCAGCGGCTGGTGAACGATCATGTCAGCTATGAAGTCAATCAGGGGGAAATCGTTGGACTTTTGGGGCCGAATGGCGCCGGAAAAACGACCTCGTTTTACATGGCTGTTGGATTGGTTAAACCGAATTCAGGCCGTGTGATGTTGGATGACCAAGACATTACTTCATTGCCTATGTACAAACGCGCGAAATTGGGCATCGGTTACTTGGCTCAGGAAGCTTCGGTTTTTCGGGATTTAACCGTTGAAGATAATATATTGAGCGTCTTGGAGTTAGCAAAACCGGATATGAACAAACAGGCACGCCGCGAAAAAACCGAATCGTTGTTGGAGGAATTTTCGTTGACACACGTTCGAAAGAATAAAGGGATCGTACTCTCGGGTGGGGAACGTCGCCGCACAGAAATTGCCCGTGCCCTGGCGGTAGATCCTAAGTTTATCTTGCTAGATGAGCCATTTGCCGGCGTTGACCCCATTGCGGTGGAGGAAATCCAAGGGATTGTAGCCAAACTCAAGCACCGCAATATCGGCATTTTGATTACCGACCATAACGTCAACGAGACGTTGTCCATCACCGATCGGGCTTATTTATTGTTTGAAGGGAAAATCCTAAAACAAGGGACTGCGGAGGAATTAGCCGCTGACGAGATGGTCCGTCGGGTGTATTTAGGGAAGCATTTTGAATTAAAACGGAAAATATAAATGTCCTCCCCCCTATTTCCTTCGATTTCATCCCAAGATCTTTTTCAGCTGGACTTCACCGCCCAGAATCCGTATTGGAAAACGGTTGATCTCGTATCGACCGCGCAATTTCAAGTAGCGATTGATCACCTATTGCAGGGAAGGGTCGGTGTGGGTGGATATTTTGAACCCCGGGTCATTTACCGGCGGAGTGCCCATTTTTCGGGCAAGGAAGACCGTTCCATTCATTTGGGTCTGGATGTTTGGACACCTGCCTTGACGCCCATTCATGCGCCGTTAGCCGGCAAAATTCACTCTCTAGCAGACAATGCCCATTTCGGCGACTACGGCCCAACTTTGATTTTAGAACATCCGGTACTCGAATCCATTCCCGCTTATCCTGAAGTAAAAACGCTCTATACGCTCTACGGACATCTAAGTCGGACCAGCTTGGCGCGCTGGAAGGCGGGTGACGAGGTACAAGCTGGAGAACTCTTGGCCTGGGTAGGTCCGGCCCCAGAGAATGGCGACTGGCCGCCGCATTTACACTTTCAAGTCATGACCGACATGCTGGGAAAGTCAGGTGATTTCCCGGGGGTGTGCTCCCGCTCCGAAATGTCATTTTACCAAGCCATTTGTTTGGACCCGTGGCCTTTGACGGGGTGGGAGTGAAAATTATATAGGCTAATTACCCATTTTATTCATTCATTTTCCTGTATATTTTCCTCATCATCAGATCTTTTACAAGATCTCCAAATGTTTTGTCCTCTAGTATTTTTTCAAAGATTTCTTGGTTCTGGTCCATACGACCGATGAGTTTATCAATGAATTTGTCGTCGAAAGCAAATTTGAATGTATCCATTTTATTGACTCGTGCCTGTGTCTTCAAGGTTTCATCATCCATCAATTCGGCTTCTATTTGATCAAAGAAAAGTTTATCCGCCTCTTCAAATTCTGTCCCGAAACGATCATTCAGAACGTGTATAATTTGGGAGAGTAACGCTTCTTCCTCTTTGGCTCTTTTTAGACCGGCTTCCGATGTCCCACTCAGTTCACCTTCTTCTCCTTTTTGTAATTCAATGGAGCCTTCTTTAATCTTTTGTAAACGGTAATATTCCAAAGCCACTTCATCATCTAAATGCAGGGATTCTGAAAGTTCTCTCTTGGGAAGTCTGGTTTGAAGCAGTTTGGCGTAGGCATAAAACTTCTCAAATTCTGAATCGATGAAAGGCATGATTTGAGACAAAAAAGCATACAAATTCGTCCAAGAACGAAGGCCCTTTTTAAACTCATCTTGTTTTTCTTCTTCCGAAATGGCTTTAAATCTATCGACTGCCGAGTCTGTGAAAGCGTACAAATGTTTTTGATGCTTTGGGTTGTTCAGCTTGGTCTTTGGATCAAAATACACGTGCGCAAAGGCTTCTATTTCTTGTGTCCAATAGACCTGAAACGCATCTAATCTTGCTTTTAAGTCATACAAATGGTTGATATCTGTTTCTTCCGTGACAGAAGTAATTTCATAGTAAGGTTGAAATGAATCTAAAATGGTTTGTCTATCGTTAGCAAAATCCAACACAAAGGTATCTTCCTTGCCTGGGTGCATTCTGTTCAGACGAGAAAGCGTTTGAACGGCTTTAACGCCTGAAAGTTTTTTATCTACATACATGGTATGCAGTAAAGGTTGGTCAAATCCTGTTTGGTACTTATCCGCTACAATCAGAATTTTGTATTCGTCTCTTTCAAAAACCGTTGGCAATTCTCTTTCATTAAAACCTGTGAGTTCGGGTTCAGAAATGCCACCTGGCGTATTTTCGTCAATAACCTTTCCTGAAAAGGCTACCAATATTTTGATTTCATTTTCGTACCCTTTACCCTGTATGTACCTTCCAACTTCTTCAAAATAACGCTTGGCATGGAGTCTTGAACCACAAACCAACATGGCTTTTGCTTTACCTCCGATTTTTTTTGAAACCACATTCCGGAAATGCTCAATCATGATTTCTGTTTTTTGTGCCAAATTGTGCGGATGCAGTGAAACAAACTTACCAATGGCTTTGGCTGCTTTTTTCTTATTCAAATTTGGATCATCTTCAATCGCTTTGGTCAATTTAAAGTAAAGTTCATAGGTGGTATAGTTTTGCAACACGTCCAGAATGAAACCTTCCTCAATGGCTTGACGCATGGAATACAAGTGGAAGGGTTTGGGTTTCCCTTCTGCATCTTGGTCGCCAAACACTTGCAATGTTTTATACTTGGGTGTGGCAGTAAAGGCAAAAAATGAAATATTGGGTTGCTGTCCTCTAGCTGCTGCCGATCGTTCAATTTGCTCTCGTACAAAATCGTCACCTGAGTAGTCATTTGTATCGTCTGTAATGGCTTGTTCTAATGATTTTGAAGCCAAAACCTCTTTGAGTTTTTTACTGGCTTCCCCACCTTGTGAACTATGCGCTTCGTCAATGATCACCGCATATTTCCGTTCGGGCAATTCACCCACTTTATCCACCACAAACGGAAATTTCTGGAGAGTAGTGATGATGATATTCGTACCGTACCCCAAAGCTGAAGCCAATTGCGTGCTGTCTTTATCAATTTTTTGAACTACGCCTGTCTTATGTTCAAATTGGTAAATGGTGTTTTGAAGCTGCTGATCAAGTACTTTCCTGTCCGTGACTACGATGACAGAATCAAAAATGCGCTCGTCTGTTGCAGTATGCAAACTCGATAACCGATACGCCAACCAAGCTATGGAATTACTTTTGCCCGAGCCTGCGGAATGCTGTATTAAATAGTTTTTACCAATGCCAACCTGTAAAACATGCTCGCCAATACTTCGTACGGCATCTAATTGATGATATCTTGGGAAAATGAGCTTTTCTTTCTTGTAAATTCTGCCTTCAACTTCAATTTCTTCAGTTTGTAAATGCACGAAACGTTGGATGATTTCCATCCAACTGTCTTTTTGCAGAATATTTTCCCACAGGTAAGCTGTTCTGTATCCATTGGGATTTTGCGGATTGCCTTTGCCGTTGTTCGCCCCTTTGTTGAATGGCAACCAATAGGTTTTATTTCCATCCAGCTTGGTGGTCATAAATACTTCGTCTTGGTCAACCGCAAAGTGAACCAAGGCACGTTTTTTAAAGGCAAAAAGTATTTCTCGGTTGTCTCGGGTTTCGCTATATTGCTTTAAGGCATTGCCCACATTTTGCCCGGTAAACTGGTTTTTGAGTTCTAAAGTTGCAACCGGAATACCATTCAACGAGAGCACGACATCCACCGAATTTTTGTTTTTGGTGCTGTAGTAGATTTGACGATAAACTTTCAGCTTATTTCGGTTGTATAAATCTACTGCCTCCGGATTTAAGCCGGAAGCGGGTTGAAAAAATGCCATTTGAAAACGCACACCATAATCCACAAAGCCATTGCGAAGCACATCCAAACTACCACGCAAGTCCAATTCTTTGTAGAGTCTTTGAATTACTCGATTGTCAGCATCTGCACCATGAATGGCAGAAATCTTTTCCCAGCGTTTTGGTTGTGATTCTTGCAAAAATTTAATCACTTCATATTTGAACATACCCAATTCAGGGCTGTAATCGGGTGCGTTGCCTTCGGTGTAACCGCCTTGTTCAATAAGGCTTTGCACTAAGGCAGTTTCAAATGTATTTTCAGTTGTAATGCTCATGCGTCTTCACTTTTTGCGAGTTGCTCTTGTTCTGCCTCTTGATTGATAAGAAATTGTCTGTAAGCAACATCTTTAAATATTAGTCTTAATTCATGCTTTGATTTTTCAGATAGATTTTCTTTCAAGAAACCTGATTCATCAAAACAAGATTGAACAAACTCAAAATTGTCTAAATAAATTTCTTCGCTGATGTTAAATAGTTTGTTGGGTAAATCGGATTCTATGATTTCAAATGTGTCGGGATTGAAATACCTGACCAAAGGCTTATTGATTTCGTTGTATTCTCTACCTTGAAAGCAAGGTTTTCCTTCGCTTGATTCCCAATAAATACCAAAAAACTCAGTGCGATTAGATTTGTAAACTTTGGCTATTTGTAAACTTCCGTCAACTTCCCGAATGGCTTTATCGAGTGAAATACCGCATAAAATTCGTAGTGGTTCCATGTCGAGTTTTGAGCCAATTTTATCTTCGTCAGATAGAAGTTTTTTAAAGCGGTCTTTGGCTTCTTTTTCAATATCTCCAAATGAGCTTGCATTGCCCATGAACGTGTAAAAGATGGTTTGACTGCTTGAATTGGTCAATTCATCAAAAATGAAACCTTCAACACCTTCGGAATAGTACAACTTCCAAACTCTGAACGCTCCATTCGAACCTTTTTGCCAGTCCCAACCACCAAAAAGAAACTCTGCTGAACCTCTTTCCATGTGGATTCTTGCTTTATCTACTTCGGTAATGGTTTTTACCAATTTTGTAAAGAGTTCTGATAAAAATTCAAGCACTTCTTCCAGTGTTGAAGATGGGGATTGAAGGTATTTATCCAAATGAATAGAAGAAACTAAATTCAAAACCAACGGATAAGCTCGTATGGTATCACCTGCAAAACAAAGCAAACAGTCTTTTCTTGGCAGTTCAAAAAGTTTGATGCCGTGTTTCCATTTCTCGCCACCTGTAAGGCAACTGTCAGTGGCAAATACCAGTTCTTCGGTATCGTTGGCTTGGCGTATGTATGCTGTACAAAGTGTCATAGCTTAGTCTATTACTTTAATTTTTCCCGTCACCACTTCACTAATCAATGCCGTGCGGTACTCGGTTAATAATTTTATCAGTTGCTCGGTTTTGGCTTTTTTGGCGTCAATTAAGGCACATTCGGTTTCGATATGACGGACGATGGATTGTTGTTCTTTAAGAGGTGGAACTTGGACTCTAAAAGACTTTATCAATTCTTGGCTTATATTGGGCTGACCACCACCATAACTCATATTGATAATTTCTTTCCTTGCCGCAAGCAAAAGATAGAATGCAAATTGATATTGTAAGTGAATTGGATTTCCCATTACACAGCAAGCCTGATTTACAGTGGTTGGTATTTTTAGGATACCTAATTTTCCGATAGTTGCCCCATACATAGCCATTACAATTGAGTTAACTGGATATTTTTTCAATGAACTATGCTCATCAAGTGCCTTTTGGGTTACTTTTTTTGAAGTTTCAAAAATTTCACCATCCGTCAAATCACCTGTTAATAACCAGTTAAATTCACCATTATAGTAATATTCTTCACTTCCTGCTTTAGGCGTTGTTCCACTACCAATTATTTCAAAACACCAACTCAATCTCCTCACCTCCCAATGCTCCGGAATTTCCCCAAGCCATTCAATGCCGCTGTCCTTCATAGGCACATGGGTTGAGCTGCCATAAATGGCGGCTTTACCCGTTACAGCTTGGTTGATGAGGGCGGTTTTTTCTTCTTCGTAGAGTGCGTGCAGGCGTTTTTTGTCGGCTATCAGTTCGTCTATCTCGGCGGTTTTGCGGTCGAGGTAGGCGGCGATGGCGGTTTGTTCTTTTTCATTTGGGATAGGACTTTTAATTGAACCTATCATATCCAAATTCAAACCATCTCTTAAATCTCCACCACCTAGATTTCTGATATTCTGATAATTACTTTGAAGCCAGTAAAGTAAATATCTTGCTTGAACTTCTCGTTGAGGAATAATTGCTGCCATAGATTGATTACACGTAGCATCAATCGCTAATTGGGCTACCATTCCTTTAGTTTTTCCTTGTCCTGCCAAAGCCATTACTAATGCATCTTTAGGAATCCATTTCGCACTAGATTTTTCAAAACCCAATTCAGTAATTAATTCTGATGGCTCAGTAATTTGCCCTTGATTGACTGTTCCAGAATTAAGCCAAGGAATTGTTCCATTAAACCAATATTCTTCTTTATCTTTAGATGGTGTCCCACCTGAAAAAATGTGTGAAATCCATTTTACGCTAACATCATCCCAATGCTCAGGAATCTCTCCAATCCATTCGATGCCGGAATCTTTGTATTTGTCGTATTTTTTCATCCGTTATCTGGTTTATATTGCCAGCCACGATTTTGGGCAAAGGCTTTAAGGGTGGAAGCTGCTTTTTTAATCCCATTTACACGTAAACCCCTGTAGTCTAGGCTACAATGTCCTTCAAAAGGGTCATTATCTTCCAGCACAGGTACAGGAATCGTATCACATTTATTGGGTGTAACAGCCACAACGCCTACACTTGGGTGTCCTTGACTTGTAAAATGCGCATAAGCGGCATAAGCCTCAAAAAAATCTCCATTATAAACAGAAAGTAACCCTTCGTCTTTCGGCGTGGGTCTAAAGGTTTGTGAGGAAAAAACTTGCTGCGAAATCGTATCGCCAACCATCCAAGACGGATGTACTTGCCTGAGTAGTAAGGTATCGTTATCCATGAATATCTTTCATTAATAGGTTCAATTTGAGCCAGGCTGGTTCTGTGCTCAAATCTAAGTTTTCGGCTATTTCAGTTTGATTCTGTGTATGGAACGCGTAAAAATCGGCTAATTTGGAGGTCAAATTCACGGCAATAGCAACTTCGTAGCCATTGAGACTCCATTCAAATTGAATATTTCCGTCTGGGGTAGGGAAAGTAGCAGGTAAGGGAAGATTTTCACTGTCATAGTATTCATCAAATTTCTCACCAAGCCAATGAGCAGCAACGTGCGGTATAGGTTCTCCTTGTTTTCCATCAAGCCAACCTTCGGGAAGTTGGGTTAGGTCTTCTAAACGAGCAGGTACATCCAAAAAATCCAAACCAATGACATCCTGAAGCTCATCCAATTTCATCAGCTTGTCGGAAACACTGAATGACCCGACTCCTTTTATCAATACCTTTTTACCACTTTCCATTTCATTAAATGTACTTTGGAGAATATCCAAAAATTGAGTTGGATACTCACTTTTTATCTTTGAGCCATTGGCTGATTGGATATCAAACGTTTTTCGGTCTTTATCTAGTGCCGTAATGATGCCTCTCAACTCGAAAGGGCCTTGATATTCTTTGGACATAGAGGCAGCCAACACCAAACGTTTTCTACTTTCTTTATCCAAAACAGCCTTCGAACTTTCTTTATTCCCAAAAATAATGCGCTCATCCTCCTTTAAATTACTACCAAGTTGATTGAAGTAGGTCAGAACATTCTTGGGTAAAATATCACCTAAATCTTGGTCGAGATGTGCCGCTTCAATCGCATTTTTAATTCTTTCAGGTGCCTGTGTAAAAAAAACAGTGTTAGGTATGGGAAATATGCCACTCATGGCAGTTATTAAAACCAATTTTGGAATAGTACTGCCAGGCTCAATGCTTTCTAATTCAATTGAAATGCCATTGGTAAACTTTCTGGGAACACGCTGCCTACTTGGATTTTTTTCCAAATAAATAGCTTTCGCCATTTCAATCGTCATATTTTTTAACGTGACAAGGTCATCCACCAAATCCAAAGGAAAGCGATGTTCCTGAAATCGGCTTCCGTCGTAGCAAGGCGAATACAGCTCTAATTTTTGTTTCTCAGACATACTAAATAAATTAGTCCAAAATGGATTTTTCCATTTCGATGGTTTTACTTTCCAACGCCAAAATATCGGCTTTGATATTAGCCAAGGGTCTCAATGGCTTAAACTCATAGAAATATTTGGTAAAATTGATTTCGTACCCAACTTTGGTTTTGCTGTAATCTATCCATGCCTCGGGTAAATGCGGTTTAACTTCTTTTTCAAAGTATTCCTCAATGGTTTGGGGGACTAGATTTCCTTCTGCATCTTTTTTTAAGAAGGGTATGTTTTCATAATCTCTCAACGACGTATCGGGCTTGGGTTGACCTTTGCTTTTGACCACTTTGCCATTTTCTTTTAGTGGCTGCTCAACGGTTATTCGCCAGTAGCCAAAGAACGCATTGGGTAGAATTTTGCAAAACTCGTTCGGGCGGTTTTCCGCTTCTTCAAAATTACCGTATAATTGTGTAATTAGACCTATTCCTTTTTCATTTCCATTTTCGGCAATTTTCTTTCGCTTGTTGCCCAAACTTCTGTCCATTTTTTGCCAAAAGCGGTTGAAGTCCAGTTTGCCTTCTTTGGTGAGTTCTTCATCTTTCGTGCCCGAAGCGTTGATCAATTGCACTTTACCACGTCGCAGAGCACTTTTATTGTTGGTAACAATCCAGATATACGTACTAATACCTGTGTTGTAAAAGAGTTGGTCGGGTAGCGCAATCACGGCTTCTAGCCAATCATTCTCAATAATCCATTTTCTGATATTGCTCTCGCCGCTTTCGGCAGCACCTGTGAAGAGAGGTGAGCCATTAAACACAACGGCAATTCTGGAGCCATTGGGTTTCATTTTGGCAATCATGTGCTGTAAGAAAAGCAAAGAACCATCATTGATTCTGGGTAAACCCGCACCAAAACGACCGCTCATGCCTTTGCTATCAGCTTCCGCTTTGATGATTTTTTCAGCCTTTTTCCAGTCCACCCCAAAAGGTGGATTGGAAAGCATGTAATCAAACTTCTCTTCTTCCAAGCCGTCCACTGTAAAGGTGTTTCCAAACTTGATATGGCTTGGGTTTTGCCCTTTGATCAACATATCCGATTTACAGATAGCATACGATTCCGGATTAATCTCCTGCCCGAATACTTTGAGTTCGGCTTTGGGATTGAGTTCTTTTACATATTGCTCCCCAACCGAAAGCATTCCACCTGTACCGCAAGCGGGGTCATACAATGTTTTGACTATACCCTCTTGGGTCAGAATATCTTTATCCTCAATGAACAACACATTGACCATCAAGCGAATGACTTCTCTTGGGGTAAAATGTTCTCCTGCGGTTTCATTGGATTGTTCCGCAAATTTCCGAATGAGTTCTTCAAACGTGTACCCCATTTCCATGGAATCCATGTCGGTCAGGTCAATTTCTTGAAAAGACTTGATTACTCGAAATAGGATATCCGTTTGTGGGCCATCCATACGGTCAATTTGGTCATCAAAATTGAAATATTCGATGATTTCTCGTGCACTTATGGAAAAGCCATTGATGTAGTTTCTTAAATTAGCCGCGACGTTATCAGGTTCTGAAATCAATTTATCAAAGTTGAATTGACTTCGGTTATGAAAGTTAAATCCCGCAATTTTATTGAGTGCAATATCTTTGGCGCTTTCCTTCAACGGCTCGACTTTAGGCAGATAATCCAGCACTTTTTGTTTCGTTGATTCGAGTACACAATCCAGACGTCTCAGTACCGTCATGGGCAAAATCACTTTTCCATAGTCCGATTGCTTGTAGTCTCCTCGCAATAAATCGGCTACTTTCCAGATAAGGTCTGCCTTTTCTTTAAAATTTTTCATTTAATTAAATTCACTTCAAAAATTAAAACCATTTAGCTTTTTGATTTCCTGAAAATGGCAAGATCAAATATAAAAACTAATTATCCACCCCGCAATTTTAGGTCTTCCTATTTATCAAACGGTATATTTAATAAGTATTGAGAGAACAAAAAGTTAATGATTTTTCTAAAGTCAAAATAAAAAAGCCTGCCAAGTATCCACTTAGCAGGCTCTCTTTATTTTGATTTGGGTTCAAATCAACGGTCTTTCAATGCCACAAACGGACGCTCGGTTGGGCCCGTGTAAACTTGCCGCGGACGGCCAATCGGTTCGTTTTGCTCCCGCATTTCTTTCCATTGCGCAATCCAGCCAGGCAGGCGACCAATCGCAAACATTACCGTGAACATATTCACTGGAATACCCAATGCACGATAAATGATCCCTGAATAAAAATCAACATTAGGGTAAAGGTTCCGCGAAACGAAATAATCATCTTTCAATGCTGCTTCCTCCAAACCACGCGCTATATCGAGAACGGGGTCGTTCACGCCCAACTTGGTGAGTACATCATCCGCTGCTTTTTTGATAATTTTGGCACGTGGGTCAAAGTTTTTGTATACCCGGTGTCCGAAACCAAAGAGGCGGAAGTTTGAGGATTTATCTTTGGCCATATCCACGTATTTCTGCACATTGCCACCGTCGGCTTTGATCGCCTCGAGCATCTCGATCACCTCTTGGTTGGCGCCTCCGTGCAACGGCCCCCAAAGTGCTGAAATACCCGCTGAGATAGACGAATACAAATTCGCTTTAGACGAACCCACCAAGCGAACCGTGGAGGTCGAACAATTTTGTTCGTGGTCGGCGTGGAGGATGAGTAACTTATTCAAGGCACTTGCCACTACAGGATCCACTTCGTAATCCTCCACCGGCAACGCAAACATCATGTTGAGGAAGTTAGCCGAATACGAAAGATTATTCTTAGGGTAATTGATCGGATGACCTTGCGATTTTTTGTAACACCAAGTCGCAATCGTCGGGAATTTGGCTAAGAGACGAATGATATGCAAATCCGTTTTATCTGGGCTATTTCCGTCGAATGAATCCGGATAAAAACCACTCATCGCACTCACCAACGACGACATGATGCCCATGGGGTGTGCGTTGACCGGGAAGCCATCAAAAATCTTCCGCATGTCCTCATTCACCATCGTGTGGCGGGTAATTTCGGACACAAATCGGTCGTATTCTGCTTGGTTGGGCAGTTCACCATAAATCAACAAATAGGCTACACCTAAGAAATCAGCCTTATCAGCTAATTCTTCAATGGAATATCCACGATAGCGAAGAATTCCTTCTTCTCCATCTAAAAAAGTAATGGCACTTTGGGTAGATCCTGTATTCTTGAATCCAGAATCGATGGTAATGTAACCCGTAGCCGCGCGTAGTTTGCCAATATCGATGGCTTTCTCGTTTTCGGATCCGGTTACCACGGGAAATTCATATTCTTTTCCCTCCAGTATTAACTTTGCTTTATCTGACATGGATTGTAGGTTATTTTGATAGTATGGTGATTGTTGATGAATTATTTGGAATCACAGGGCTAAAATAATAAAAATAATCCTATTTTCCCCTGAACTCCAACAAATATTTGCCTGCAATATTCGCTAAAATCTTATAGGTTAGGAGTTAAAATTGTCAAAAACACATATAAAATCCTATTTTCCAATAAGTTAGATTTATCCGTAGACGAATACGTACAAAAACAACCCCACGCTACCGTAGTACATTAGCTAAAAAACCTCAAATTGACTGGAATGGTTTCTACATGAAATCTATTTTTATGAATCAAGGAAATAGATGTTGTGGAATATTATTCTTGATTTCAGACAATAATTTTTCTACGGGTAATTGTCCATCGAGCCAATGAATCTGCGCTCCTTTTTTTTCCATGGACCGAAAGAAGGTCATTTGTCGTTTTGCCATTTGATGGATAGCAACTTCGAGTCCTGATCGAAATTCGATGTAGGTCAATTCCCCCGCCAACCACCGCATAACCCAGGCATATTCCAAACCCAAACGCCGCAACCATTCACCCGAAACACCTTGGCGAAGTAATCCCTCTACTTCGTCCACCAAGCCTTCGTTCAAACGAACATCCAAACGAGCTGTGATGCGTTGCCGACGGACCTCCCGGGGTAAATCCAAGCCAAAAAGTATAGGTTCCCAAGCCGGATAGGCCTTCAGTTCAATTCCCCTTTTCCAATTTTCCCACATCTCAAATCCCCGAATAAGCCGTTTTTGGGTAGAAACATCCACCTTCACCGGAAAGTCTGCTGGGGGAGTCCATCGTTTATGGAGATCCTCATACGATTGCGTGGATAGCTCCGCCCGTAACATGGGCAAGACCGGATATTGAAAATGGGTATACCCCTGAATAATCGCTTGGAGATATAAACCCGATCCCCCACACACAATGGCTGCCTGGTCCGGGAAATCGGTGAGTAGCGCGTAAAAATCTGCTTGAAATTGCGCGACATCGTAGGGGGCACCAGGACGAACATAATCCAATAAATAGTACGGTATGGGCCTTCCATTCACCCTATATTCCCCTAAATCTTTGCCCGTACCGATGTCCAAACCGTGGTAAACTTGCCGAGAATCCGCCGAGATAACTCCACCCTGCAATTCAAACGCAACGTGACAAGCCAACCGTGTTTTTCCACTGGCCGTAGGACCTAAAATGACGATAGAGGGGGGAAATACTTGATCCATTTTTCTGTTCCAACATTAAAATAATTGCCGTTTTCATCCAAGACACGCCGTCCACGCCCGGTATCCCAGCGAAAACGCAGGTAGGGTAAGATTTCTTCACACTGAAACCCTAAACCGGCTAGTCCGGGCTGACCTCCTTGCCAACCGCGGTCTGAATAACTCATAATATCGCCCGGTTGGTGCACCAACGCGGTGTGGTGGAGCATTTTTTGCCATCCACCTACGACATGAATAAACGGGAGCGAGGCAAACCGAATCCATTCCATCGAAAAAGACCGTCCTGTTGGTCGCTCCCACCAAGCACCTGCGGAAAAACCACTGACAGAAACCAACAGCGGTCCCTTCTTCGGCCATAAATCACCAGGCACCAAACGCCGATAGAATTCAGGCAAGTATAACCCGTACCGGTGTGGTGCTCGCGCAAATCCAAACACATGATTTTGGACCAAAAAACTTCGGTATTCTTCGGGTGAAATACCCTGCCAAGAGCATAAACGCCCCGGTATCCGAATAGATTCGCCCACGATGTGTCTCATTTTGCTTTGAACCACCCGAGTGGATTGCTCCCATTGATCTGACCAAATCACCCAGGGTTTTCCCATACGCTCCCACCAAACATGAAAAATATGGGGATCAAAGGCCATCTCCTCGTCTAAACCCACCATGAAGTAATCCTTGTACACTAACCCGGGTAAAAAGCCAAGAGACGGCACTTCAAAAGATGCCGTCTCCCAACCGATGGATTCACCGTACCGATGCCAATCTTCCCACCAATGCATCCTGCCTTATTTTGAAAAAAGCTTCTGAAAAGCCTTTTCGTATTTATCCCCCGCTTTCCATGTAGGTGCTTGGGCCTCATTGGCAATCAACCGTGCTGAATAAATGTAGCTTTGGCAATATTTGAGTAAATAACCAAAATCAACCGAATCTGCCTCATCGGCCACTTGGTGATAGTATTGATTGATACGATCGTCAAAAGCCGTGAATCCGGGAGAATAGGTGGGTGCGGGAATCCCCTTAGCCGCCAAACTCACGTTATCTGAGCGATCAAATAGGTTTTGTTCAGGGGCTGAATCCTCCACTGCTTTAAGACCAAAGGCTTCAGCCGCTTTTTGAATCTGAACTTGTCCGGATGTCCGACTCAATCCAATCACCGTGAGGAGCGACGTATCATTGTATCCCGCTCCATCACAATTCAAATTGTACACGCATTTTTCGAGCGGAATCACGGGGTTTTCGGCATAAAACTTACTTCCCAGTAGCCCAATTTCTTCCCCGGTGTACGCGATCAATAAGATGGAGCGCTTGGTTTTTTCTTGTGCTAATGCCTTGGCGGCAGTTAGGATAGCCGTTGTCCCAAAAGCATTATCACGCGCGCCATTGAAAATGGTATCCGTGGCAGTCACACGCCCATTTTCCTTACCTGTTCCCACGTGATCGTAGTGTGCAGACAGCACAATGAATTCATTTTTCAATTTTGGATCTGTACCCTCAATCAAACCAATCACATTCGATGAGGCGAGAGGTTTGGAAACGGGCGGTTCAATGGCAATATCCACTTGATTGACCTTATTTTTAGCTAAAATTTTAGCGGCCGAGGAGCTGATCCACACATGGGGGAAGGTATCGACCTCCTTTGAAACCAAACGAGTTGATTTACGACCAAAGTAGCCTGCGATATTTCGCCAGGGAATCGGGGAATTGAAAACCTCAATAATCGCCTTGGCTCCTTTCGCTTGCGCCCATTTGGCTTTATCATCCATGGCACCAAACATGTCCTGAGGAGATTTACTTTCCGGAAAACCCACCCCAACTACCACGACTTTATTTTTCACGTCGATACCTGCATAATCGTCATATCCTTTTTCGGCGTCCACCCAACCATACGGAAGATACACGATTTCGGCATTCTGGAGTTGGACACCTGCACCCGACATCAATACAAAATCGTCCATGACTTGAGCGGCGCCTTCGGAAGTCGTAATGGTTCCTTTTGTTGACGGATGGATGGTTTCTAAAGCAACCGGTTGAAAATAGCTTCCACTAACCGCAGGCTTTACACCAACTTTTTTAAAGTAATCCGCGATGTATTCCGCAGCTTTCTGATTGCCCGGCTCGCCAGTACGGCGGCCTAAAAGTTCATCAGCAGCTAAAAACCGCAAATGAGCCTCGGGTTCACTTACTTTTAAAGCGAACTCTGGTAATTTTTGTGTAGATTGAGCGTTGATTAAACAGGTGGTAAATACCATCAAACCAGTTGAAACGAGTCTCATAAACATAGGGAGCAAATTTTCATTTAGTCTCAAATATATGAAAATTTGAAAAAGTTCGTTTCGGAATGGTATCAACGGTGAATTAGCGTAGATAAACTTATGAAAAAGTTTGGATTTCTATTACTCTTTGGCACTCTGGCTCTTCCTGGAAGTAGCCAGACGAACGCCTATGTATTGGCAGATGCAGACGAATACTTTAGATCGGGCCGGTATTTTGATGCTTTTTTTGCTTACCGGACTGCCGCTCGCCTACCCGAATTTGCTGGGGACTATCAGATAGAACAGCAAATCAAAAATAGCTCACGGGCGTTGTATTTGAAAAAAAAGTACCAAGATTTTCGTTCGTTCAAAAAGTATGATTTGGCACGAGAACACTTGGTTCAATTGGTTGAAATCAATCCCATGGATCCATTTCGGGATCAAATCCCCAAAATCACCTTGGAGCAAGCGGAAGCTTTTCACCGAATGGCTTGGCGGCAACGGTCACCTCGTGAAATAGCGGATATGTTGCAGCGAGCCATTGGCTATTACCACCAAGCAATCCGGGAAGGGCTAGTCAGTGAATCGGTGCAGGTAGCGATCAAAATGGCCGAAAAGTCGATGCGCGATACCGGCATTACCGACTTGCCCAATACGACCCTGGGTGTTTCGACACAATACAATAATGCGCCAAAGCCTAGCACTGAACGTAAAGTAGAAATCAAGGATAATCCGCAATAAATCCACGGCCCTCGATGTGCGAAAGAACCCATTCATTAAAAAAGTCTGACCGTTGGCGGTCAGACTTTTTTAATGAAATGCAGACTTTTAAAGTCAATTTACTTCAATGTCGCTTGTAGCTTTTGATTCAATGCGATATAATCTTCGTTGCCCGCTTCTTTTGCCAAGGCCAACGAGCGATTTGAAGCCTCTAGGGCTGCCTTTTTATCACCCATTTGTGCGTAGATGCGAGCTTGTAGCAAAACTACCCAATACGCCTTTGGCTGTGCCTCTACGGCTTTCGCAGCCCACTCGGATGCCTTCTTCAAGTCTTTACTCGCTTCAAAATAGTACGAGGCTGCTTGAAAATAAGGTTTGGTGTCTACATTCATCGCCGTGTTAATTTGCGCCATAATTTTGGAATCTATATCGGCAACGACCGGAATACTAACACCCGTTTTATCCCACATGATTTGCACATTCGCTTGGTTGTTTGCCACATCCGCGATTTGGATCGTAAAGGATTCGACAGCTTGAGCAAGGGCCATCGGTTTCACTTTAAAACGAGCCACATCATCCGCTTTATCGTATCCGTTGCTGCCCCAGTTCTGCGTACTTTTATTCAATATTATTTCCCATTCTGAACGATCTGGAATGCTGTATAGGGCATAAGATCCGGCTTTTACTGCTACACCGCCGATGGTTACATCCTCTCCGAACGTAATCCGCGTGGCGTTGTTGGCCCCAGTTCTCCAAACTTTTCCGTAGGGAACTAAATCACCAAAAATAACCCGACCTTTCATTACAGGTCGTGAATACGTCACCTCAATGTGTGAGAGTGCAAAATCTTGCTTGATGGTTTGGGTTGGACTTGGAGCTGGCATTTTGATACCTTGCGCCACAGAGGAAAAGGCTAATAAACTAGCCGAAACGAGACCTAGGAGTTGTTTCATTTTTGTGATATAATGGATTGAACAATCTACTACAAAGACCCTTTTTAAGAACGAAAAGTTCAAAATACAGCTAAGATTTACCAAGGAAATCTTTCAGAAACTCAATCCTTGGATTTTGTGAAAAATGGTGGACTGATTACCTTTGTTTATATGATAAATCGATTAGGATTTGCCCTTGTGGTTTTTTTTACGCTTGTCCAGATCATTCCGGCACAGGCACAAAAAAATAACGATGTACAACTTACCTCGCTTCCCTACTATAACTTCGGACGTGGTGTAGGACTCACATCGCCTGATAGTGTCTTTCAGTTTAATATACGTTTCCGAATGCAAAATCGGATAGGCTATTTACGTGATCAAGAGGGCAGGCCTGCCTTTGATGCGCAAGTTCGCCGATTGCGCTTGCGATTCGATGGATTTGTTGGCGATCCCAGATTTTTATATGTCATTCAGCTATCCTTCGCGCCAGGAGATGTTGGTCAACTCGAAGAGGGGGCAAACCTCAATGTCATTCGTGATGCGGCGATTATTTATCGGCCTAGCGCCCGGTGGGACATCGTTTTTGGCCAAACCAAACTACCCGGCAACCGGCAACGCATTAATTCATCCGGTGCCTTGCAACTCACCGATCGATCCATTACCAATGCCCGATTTAATATTGATCGAGATTTTGGGTTGCAGGTCAATTACATCGGCGAAAAAGCGCAGACCTCGTCATGGAATGTAAAAACCGCCATTTCGTCTGGAGATGGGCGGAACTTCACCGCCAATCCCGATGACGGGTTGGCTTACACCGCTAAACTGGAATGGTTCCCATTGGGTGGTTTTCAAAATAGCGGGGTCTTTTTCGAGGGTGATTTAGTTCGGGAACCACGTCCCAAGATCTTGCTTTCAGCGGCTTATCATTTCAATCACAAAGCGAAACGAACCCTTGGGGTTCTGGGGGAAGATCTGTTTGAATCGCGAAATTTATCGAGCCTATTGGCGGACTTTTTATTTAAATACCGAGGTTCAGCTTTGATGGCGGCTTACATGAGACGGAACACACAAGATCCCATCACCACGAATTCCCAAGGGGACATTCGCCGGATTTATGTGGGAGAAGGCTGGGATATTCAGCCCTCCTACCATTTTAAAAATGATTTTGAGATCATTGGTCGATACAGTAGAGTCAAACCCTTTGCCACGCTTCAAAATTTAGAACCTCGTCAAAACGAATGGACTTTGGGGCTTACCCGGTATTTTTGGGAACATGCGTTCAAAATTCAAACGGAAGTCACCTATGATCGTTTTTATTTTCCGAATGGATCCGAAAAGCGTGCTTGGTTTGCTCGTTTTCAGGTAGAAATGGGGATTTAACGCCCCCATTTTTCCGGACTTCTCCGCCATTTTTTTAAGGTTTCCACCGATTCTTGGGGAATATAGTCTTGCTTGACCGCTTCGTCGATCAGGTATTTGTATTCGCTCAAGGTAATTAAGGGAATCTCAGCTTTTTCAAAATTTTCTTGAGCCACTTTGAATCCATACGTGAAAATGGCCACCATACCCACTACCTTCACACCTGCGGCCCGCAACGCCTCGACACATTTTAGGGAACTTCCACCTGTCGAAATCAAATCCTCCACGACCACAACGTGTGCACCTTCGGGGATCGAACCCTCGATCTGGTTTCCCATACCATGTTCTTTCGGTTTTGGACGGACGTAAGCAAAGGGCAATTGCAGCGCCTCAGCCACCAACGCACCTTGGGCAATGCCGGCCGTTGCCACACCCACCACAGCGGTGCAGGTTGGAAATTGTTTTTTTATAACTTGCGCCAAAGATTTTTTGATGAATGTCCGGGCAGCTGGATGGGATAACGTAATTCGATTATCACAATAAATTGGAGATAGCCAGCCAGAACTCCACTGAAAAGGTTGGTCTGGCCGAAGGCGAACAGCCTGAGTTTCAAGTAAATAACTAGCGATTTTTCGAGCAGTTGTCATACCGTAAAAAAAGAGGCTTACGCCTCCTTATTGTCTATTTTTTGAATTAAAATTTTGTCAATTCGATTTTTGTCCATGTCGACAATTTCAAACTCATAGCCTTGCCAGGTAAATTTATCCCCCGTATCGGGTATCTCTTTTAAAATTTCCAATGCAAAACCTCCCATTGTATCAAAGCCGTTGTACTCTTTCCGATTGGAAATTTCGATTTCAAACTCTTGTAGGAAATCATCAAAAGGCAAGGCTGCGTCGATAAGATAAGATCCATCATCCCGTGGGGTGATCTCGAATTCGAATTCATTATCTTCTGAAATATCCCCAACGAGGGCATCCAAGATATCGTTCATGGTCACGACACCTTGTACGTTACCGTATTCATCGACTATGACGCCGAAATGGATCCGTTCGCGCTGGAATTTTTCAAGCACCTGATACGCATGGTTATTTTCTGGGATGAATAACGGCTCCCGGACCAATCCCTCCAAATCTTTCAGTGCATCCTCCAATCCTTTATCGAGCACATCCTTAATGTAGAGCAAACCCACCATATTGTCGATTCCGTCTTTACAAATAGGATAAACCGAGTGTTTTTTATCCATGATCTTTTGCCGGTTCTCGACCCAGTCGTCTTCGATATCCAGAAATGTCACTTCATTGCTGCTGGTCATTAAGGACGTAATGCGACGATCCCCCAAATGGAACACATTTTGTACGATTTCATGCTCAATCTCTTCAATCGTTCCGCCGGTAGCTCCTTCCTGAATCAAGGATTTGATTTCTTCCTCCGTAACGGATGAATCTGAATCTTGAATCCCCATGAGTTTAACCAACCCCTCCGAGGATTTACTCAATAACCAGATAAAAGGAGAGGTAAACTTGGACAGCATGTTCATGGGTGTGACCATCCACATGGCAATTTCTTCAGGTCGAGCCATCCCGATTCTTTTCGGAACTAATTCACCAAAAACGAGGGTCAAAAATGTAACCACCAACGTAATGATCCCGACGGATATGGTTTTGGCATAGGGCTGAAAAACTGGGAAGCCTTCAATGACAGGTTGGAGATACACATTGAACTGTTCACCCGAGTAAATACCCGTTAGGATAGCTATTAAAGTAATTCCAATTTGAACAGTGGATAGGAATCGATTAGGTTCATTAGCTAATTGCAGCGCAGCGAATGCTTTTTTATTTCCGTTTTTAGCGGCGATCTCCAGTTTGGTTTTTCTCGATGAAACCAGAGCAATCTCAGACATCGAGAATAACCCGTTCAACAAAATGAGTACAAGAATTATGACAATGTCCATTCAAATTTTTTGGGCTACAAATGTATTACCCACAATGATTTAAGATGCAAAATAAAACAATTTAACAGATCAAATCCCAAACCCAGATTATAATTTTTTTTTCACCTCCACGCTATTTGATTTTTCCCGACCTTTGTAGTAGAATTCCATGCCCATGCGCCTGTTTATCCACGATACGCCCATTTATTTAATTCCACGTTCTCGACTACATGAACTCTCCGGATACGACTTTGATGCCTTGGTGCATACAGCCGACCAAATTTTCACCCATCACGGTCATGTATTTGTGGATGGATTTTCATCTGCTGAATCGGCCCAATTACTGATTCGTTATTTTTCTCAAGGGGCAACCCATCCGCCTGTGGCGATTACTTGGGTAGTGCCGGATATTTCCTTGGTTAAGAAGGAATTACTTGCTCATTTTGATTGCATTGAGGCAGCGGGTGGATTGGTTAAGCAACACAATACTTTTCTCTTAATTCAGCGGTTGGGCCGGTGGGATTTACCCAAAGGAAAAATCGAAACCGGGGAAAAGCCCAGAAAGGCTGCTCAACGTGAAATCTGGGAAGAGTGTGGGGTACGGGGTAAATCGGGCAAAAAAATTGGTCGAACGTGGCATACGTACACGTACCATGGAATGCCCATATTGAAAAAAACACATTGGTATCTGCTCTCTTGTCACGGCCAATTTTCCTTAACCCCTCAATGGGAAGAGGATATCTCGGAAGTTGTCTGGTGTGATCGTCAGCTTGCAGCAGATCGACTGGCGACCTCCTACCCTTCCATTCAATACGTCTGGGAAAAAGCCCAGAACTACCTCAAGGCGCAGGATACGGTAAATAATCCGTAATATCGGCACCGTATTTATGAAGCTCCCGCACAATGGTTGAGCTAATGGGCGCGTATTCCGGGGAGGTAATCAAGAAAACAGTTTCTAACTCGCCCTCTAATTTCCGATTGACCTGCGAAATGGTATTTTCGTATTCAAAATCGGTTGTGTTGCGAAGACCTCGCAAAATAAAATCTGCGCCATGCACCCGAGCCACCGACGCTGTTAGATCGTCATACTGAACTACCCGAATGCGAGGATCATGAGAAAAGGCATCTTGAATCGATTTTTCCATGAAAGTCAAGTCGAAATACCGTTTTTTGGCTGAGTTTGTCCCAATACCGATGATGATTTCATCAAAAAGTTTTAATCCCCGGGAGACAATGTCGGCGTGCCCGTTGGTAAATGGATCAAAGGACCCAGGGAAAAAGGCAATTCGTTTTTTCATCTTTTTCGGTTAGTTTTGTTCACAAAGGTAAATCAATCCCACTCATTTAACCAAGCCGAACCCATAACGGTATGTCCTACACAACTACATTAGGTTGGGGAATCGATCTCGGAGGTACAAAAATTGAATGTGCCGTCTATGATTTTGACCAACAAAAAATTCTTTTACGCCAACGACTTCCAACAGAAGCGTTCAAAGGGTATGATCATATACTCCATCAAATTCAAACGTTGATTAATCAGGTGGCAGCTTCTATCGGGCACCGTCCCAAAGCAGTCGGTTTCAGCACACCCGGCACACTGGACCCTGCCACACAAACGATGAAAAACTGCAATACCACGGCCATGAACGGCCGTCCGATGCACCTAGATCTGGAAAATATATTGCAGGTTCCTGTTCGGTTAGCCAATGATGCGAATTGTTTTGCACTGGCCGAAGCGACCCAAGGTGCGGCAGCACACCTCAACGCCGAGGTCGTCTTTGGGGTAATATTGGGGACTGGTGTGGGCGGAGGTTTGGTGGTACACAATCAATTGATTACAGGCCGCCATGGAATCGGAGGGGAATGGGGCCATATCCTGTTCGACCCCGAAGGCCCTCCTTGTTATTGCGGGAAGAGGGGATGCAATGAAATGATCTTCTCCGGCCCAAAACTAGAACTTTTTTACACCGAGTTAACCGGGGTTTCATTGCCACTTGCCTCGATCCACGCCCTACACCAAGCGGGCAAAGATCCGGCTGCTACGGCTACGGTTCGTCATTTGATCCGATGCTTTGGCCAAGCTATATCCGCGGTGATCAATGTTCTGGACCCTGACGTAATCGTCATCGGCGGAGGCGTGGGCCAAATTCCTGAACTTTACACGGAAGGCGTGAACGAATTGAAGCACCATATTTTTAACTCAGGGACTGTCCAAACCCAGTTTTTGAGGCCAGCGCTTGGCGATAGCGCTGGTGTTTTCGGAGCGTTAGAACTAATCCGACCTGTTATCATGGCATGAAAAAAGAATTTTGGGCTCTTCTTCTACTCTTTTTTATTGGCGGAATTTGGTGGCTAACACCACCGCCAAGTCTGCCTCAAGCGGTAGGAATCATAGTAGACCGTTGGCAGGATGTCCCAGTCTACTCCAATGGCCCGCACGTGCACGATACATTTGGAAAAAGTCTGGCACCAGATGGCTATGTGTATGGTTGGCGATATCAATGTGTTGAATGGATCAAACGGTATTATGACCAAATATATCAGCATAGGATGCCCGATGGGAGTGGTAATGCACAGGATTTTTGGTCTAAAAATCTGGCTGATGGATCCAAAAATCCAAAACGGGGATTGATTCAATTCAATGTCCCAAGTCGTTGGAAGCCCCAAGCCGATGACATTTTGGTTTTCCGTTTTCAACCCTACGGACATGTTTCGCTCGTCACGCATGTTTCGGGAGATAGTGTATTTACCATTCAACAAAATGTTCCGAGTTCGACCCGCGACACCCTATTTTTATACACGCAAAATGAGCAATTTAGTCTTTCCGACTCCCAGGTAGTTGGATGGCTACGTCACCCGATAAATCATGTTTATTGAACAAAACTTTGAACGTCTCACAGCATTTACCAAAGGGGATTATGAAAATTGTCAATTCAGCCATTGCCAGTTTTCTGAGCAACACTTTAGCCGATCTACCTTCATATCCTGTATTTTTGATCAATGCAATCTGAATTTAATCCATATTCAAGATACGAAATTTCAAGATTGTACATTTCGAGGTTGCCCCATGATGGGACTCGCTTTTGAGAAAGCTTACCGGATCGGAATGGAAGTTCGTTTTGAAAATTGTCAACTCGACCACAGTTCTTTTGTTGGACTAACATTACCCAAAACGAAATGGGTTGATTGCCGACTTACGGGAGTGGATTTCTCAAAAGCTGACCTGCGAGAATCCGACTTTTCCGGGTCTACGCTTGCTCAAGCCCAATTTTTCAATACACGACTTGATAAAGCAGATTTTCGGACAGCCTTTGATTTTCAACTTAATCCTCGAAATAATTCTTTAAAAAAAACCAAAATTGCGCTTTCTGGGCTTCCGGGACTACTCACAGAAATAGGTTTACAAATTTATCCGGGCTAAATTAATTATCTTTACTATAACATCTTTCAACCCAACAATACCATGCAATACAGACGTTTTGGTCGTACCGATTGGCCCGTAAGTGAAATTGGCTATGGCATGTGGGGACTTGCCGGCTGGACAGGTTCCGACATCGAAGAGGTCAATCAATCTTTAAATGAAGCCGTGGCACAAGGCGTTACCTTCTTTGATACAGCTTGGGGATACGGAGCAGGGAAATCGGAGGAAATCCTAGGTGAACTCCTTCGACGCCATTCCAATAAAAAATTGTATTATGGAACCAAAATTCCCCCAAAGAACTTCATCTGGCCTTCTAAATCCCATTTTACCCTAGAGGAATGTTTTCCCTACGATCATATCATTGACTATACAGAAAGAAGCCTCAAAAACTTAGGGGTGGAATGTATGGACCTTCAACAATTCCATGTTTGGGAAGATGCCTGGGCAGACCATGAGGAATGGCAAAAAGCGGTGGAAAAACTAAAGCAAGATGGGAAAGTACGACATTTTGGCATTTCAGTTAATCGTTGGGAACCGAATAACGTACTGAATACCTTAAGGACGGGCCAGATTGATGCGGTTCAAGTCATTTACAATATTTTTGACCAAGCGCCGGAGGATCAATTATTTCCTCTATGTAAAGAATTGGATATTGCCACCATTGCGCGTGTACCTTTTGATGAGGGAACCTTAACGGGACTCTTGACCAAAGAGACGACCTTTCCAGCAGATGATTGGCGTTCTACGTATTTTGTTCCCGAAAACCTTCACTCAAGCGTGGACCATGCTGAGGCTTTACGACCTTTAATCCCGGAGGGTATGACTATGCCAGAACTAGCTTTACGGTTTATTTTGGCTAATGATGACGTAGATACGATCATTCCGGGCATGCGAAAAATCAAGCATGTCCAGGCAAATACCGCTGTAAGTGACGGCACGAAACTTTCTGACAGCCTACTGACTGAATTAAAAGGGCATCGATGGGACCGGGTTCCAACCGCCTGGAGTCAATAAAAAAGTTACCCCTAGCCAGATAGCTAGGGGTTGCTTTTTAGATCGTTAGAATACCTTTATTTTTTTAAATCGTATTTCGCAGGCGTTCCGAAGGTAGGTAGGCTTTTCGAAATAAATACACGTAAATCTTCATTCGATTTTTGAAGATCTTCCCGGCGTAAATACATCATGTGACCCGATTTATACCCTTCCCAGTCCATACGACTTTGAAATTTTCCACCCGGATCCATTTGCCACATGTTGTATTTGGCATTGAAGTAATCGCAGGCCCCATCGTAATAACCCGACTGCACCAATACATGCAAGTATGGATTTTCAGCCATGGCCAACCGTAGGCTTTCACCTGTCCGGTCGTTTGACCGATCCCATGGATTGACAGGTCCAAACATGTTATATTGTAAATCGGTTTTGAACTTTAGCTCCTCGCGGAGGTACATATTAATTGGCGGAGTAAAAGAATGTAGCCAAGAGGTGAGTTCCGAGTTGTAATCCGGTGATTCGCCAGCATCTCGTTTATCAATACCCAAATAGCGCGAATCCAAGCGGCCTACCGTATATCCTTTATCCCGTAGGAGTTCTTTCCAGAATAGATTGAGTGAAATCTCAAGGTTATTTTGAAGAATCACTTTTTCGGGTAATCCCGAATAACGTGCCATTTGCTTGGCCACTTGATTGCGTTCCTCTGTGGTTAAGCTACCGCCTTTTGCCACAGCGGGCAATAGGACATCGACCGTAAATTTCTCAACTTCAGGAAGCATCGCTTCTAAGGATTTATTTTGTAAAGTCGGTTCCAAGACCTTGTGGTGCCAAGCTGTAGCCGCAAAATACGGTAACCGGAGTGCAATCGCGGCAGGGCCATCACGTTTGATACCCAAATCTGTAGGTGAAACCAAGACTACCCCATTTAGGTACATCCAATGGCTATTTTGAAGTTCCAATGCTAGGCCAGAAACACGAGTTGTCCCATAGCTTTCTCCAATGAGGTACTTCGGCGATGCCCAACGATTCATTCGGGTGACAAACGTATCCACCCAGTTGGCCAAGTATTTAATATCCGCATTGATCCCAAAGAAAAAGGATTTAGGGGCATCTTTTTTGACGATTCGTGAGAAGCCCGTGTTCACAGGATCCACGAAGACAATATCTGCAACATCCAGAACCGAGTATGGATTATCCGCGATACCATAGGGTTGGACAGGATAACCTTCATCATCAATTTTTAAGATACGTGGACCTGTATACGCAATGTGCATCCAAACAGAAGCCGAACCCGGTCCTCCGTTGAACGAAATAATCAAGGGCCGTTCTGCGCGATTTTTCACATCAGTTCGTTCGTAATAGGTAAAAAACACCCCAGCAACAACCTCACCCGCATCGTCCCATACAGGCATCGTCCCGGTGACAGTTTTGTATGGCACCTTCTGCCCTTTGATGGTCACCTCATTGGATCCTACCAATTGCATGTCCGGATCTAGAGTCAAAGGCTGGCCTGATTTCTTTTTTTCCTCCTCCTTGCCAACGGCTACCTTGGGGGCCTCTACTTTTGGCGGGGCTGGTTTCTGCTGGGCTTGGGCCTGGCACACCATACCGAATAGGAAAGCAAGCAGTAAATTTCTCTTCTTCATAGTTTAGAATCGTCTTGTTAGTTGATACAATTGAAGCAAATTAATAAAAAAACAACGATTTAACTCAAGGCTTGGATCAAATGCGATTTTTTCACGACCGAGTATGCACAAAAAAATCTACCCACATTCCGTATGTAGGTAGATGTACCTTTTCTCCAACTCAACCCGTAAACTACTTATTGGGCTGGGGAGTATACCGAAGATAGGGTTTAATTTCACGGACGCCTTTCGGAAACTTCTTTACGGCATCCGCGGTTGAAATACTTGGTATTACAATGGTATCTTCACCATCTTGCCAATCGGCTGGGGTGGCTACACTAAACTCCGACGTCAATTGCAAGGAGTCGATGACACGGAGTAGCTCATGAAAGTTTCGACCCGTTGATGCTGGATAGGTCAGTGTTAATTTTATTTTTTTATCGGGTCCAATAATGAAGACAGACCGGACTGTTGCTTTCTCCGACGCATTGGGATGAATCATATCATACAATGTTGCCACCTGCCGGTCTGCATCGGCAATAATCGGAAAATTCAATTTCACTCCATTGATTTCTTCAATATCCGGGACCCAACGGTTGTGCGATGCCAAGTCATCCACCGAGACGGCGATCACCTTCACTCCTTTTTTATCAAACTCGCCTTTCAACAACGCTGTTTTTCCTAGCTCGGTAGTGCAAACTGGCGTAAAATCAGCCGGATGTGAAAAAAGCATTCCCCAAGAATCCCCTAGCCATTCATGAAAATTAAGGGTTCCCTCGGTTGTTTCTGCTGTAAAATTCGGGGCAATATCACCTAAGCGTAACGACATAGTCAAGTAATTTTAAATGTAAACTATATAATCTACAAACTTTATAGATTTTAAGTTCCATCACAGAGGAAGTAAAGAAAATAGAGTGCATCAAAAGAAAATACCTTATTTTTGTTTAAATCCTAATCCACCCACATGCTGGAAACTAGCACCCTTACATTTGCTTACCCAAACGGAAAATTGTTTCAGTTTGAACCTTTGAATTGCCAAGAAAAGGAAGATCTCTTAATTCTTGGTAAATCTGGGACTGGAAAAACTACCTTATTGCATCTCTTGGCTTTGCTTCATTTGCCCCAGAGTGGATTCATTCGCATTGATGGGACTGAAACGCACCAATTAGATCCTCGGGCGTTGGTTCGTTTTCGCGCGGACAAGATCGGCATGATTTTCCAAAAGTCTCATTTGGTCAATTCACTATCTGTCTTAGACAATCTATTGGTTGCCAATTACTTTGGAGGCAAACCGATGCAAAAAGATCGGGCTCATTTTTTAGCCGAGCAACTTCAAATTGAAGATCTCCTACCCAAAAAAGTAACCTCTTTATCAGGAGGGGAGCAACAACGTGTGTGTATTGCGAGGGCCCTTATGAACGAGCCACGCATGATTTTAGCTGATGAACCCACCTCCAACTTGGATGATGACAACTGCGCTCGGGTGGTGGAATTACTGCAAACACAATGCAAAAAAATTGGTGCTGCCTTGGTTATTGTTACCCATGATGCCCGCATCAAACGACTTATCCCTCATCACATTGAATTATAAACCAGTATGTTAATAAAAATTGCTTGGCGAAATATCATCGCCAAACCTTTGAGTAGCTTTTTGTGTATTCTGTTGATGACATTCGGCATTGCCATTATATCCTTGGTCATGCAAATCGGAACGCAGTTGGAGGCCAAGTTTAGTAAAAATATCTCAGGCATTGATATGGTGGTGGGTGCCAAAGGTAGTCCCCTTCAATTGATTTTGTCCAGTGTTTTTCAAATCGATGCTCCGACGGGTAATATATCCCTCGAGGAAGCTTCAGCTATGGCCAAAAATCCGATGATTAAGTCGTTCATTCCGCTTTCTATGGGCGATAGTTACCAAGGATTTCGGATTGTCGGTACAACTCCAGCCTACGGGAAGCATTTTGAAGCGTCTTTGGCTCAAGGCAGGTCATTTCAAGCGCCAATGGAGGTCATTTTAGGTGCTGAAGTGGCAGCTCGGACTGGTCTTACTTTGGGGAGCACATTTGCAAGTTCTCACGGACTGGACGGTGAGGGCGAGTCGCATGACCATACCTTGTTTCACGTGGTTGGCGTTTGGAAACCCAATCAATCGGTTCTTGATAATTTGGTTGTAACCTCTTTGGAGTCTGTTTGGGCGGTTCATGCCCATGGCGACGAAATTGTAGCCGAAGAAATTACCGCGGCCTTGGTACAATTCAGATCACCCATGGGGTTGATGACCATCCCCCGAAACATCAACGCCAATTCCCGCATGCAAGCCGCGTTACCCGCAATCGAAATCAATCGGCTATTCGCACTTTTGGGGGTAGGAGTTTCTACCTTAACCTATTTAGCATGGGCGATTATGATCATTTCGGGTATTAGTGTATTCATTTCCTTATTCAATGCGTTAAAAGAGCGAAAGTTTGAATTGGCCCTATTGCTTTCGATGGGGGCTACCCGGACCAAGTTATTTTTAACGTTATTATTTGAGGGATTGATTTTAGTTGGTGCGGGTGCCTTTTTGGGGCTTCTCATCAGCCGAATTGGTCTCATCTCGCTTACCCAAACCGTCGAATCCAACCTTCGGATGCGTCTTGAAAGCCAGGCTTTATTGCCCGAAGAATGGTACTTATTGGGAGGTGCGTTACTGCTGGGGATCTTAGCTTCCATCCTTCCCTCTTTTGGTGTGTATCGTTTAAATATATCGAATACATTAGCTGAGGAGTAATTTTTCATACCTTTGAACTTTGAAAACGTAATCAACATGAGAACCTTATTTGTTTTTTTATTTTTTATCAGCCCATGGATGTCCCAAGCCGCTGAACCGCCACGTAAAATCAGCTGGGAATTACTTCGTGATGTTACCTTCAAAAAGAAATGGAATGCAGACGAAGGAATGTTCATCTTGGAACCTCAATTTGGGGCGAAGGTCAAAGAAATTCAAGCGAAAGAAGTCGCCATTACCGGCTACATGATCCCCGTCGATATTGACGCGAATTACTACGTCTTGTCGGCCAATCCTTTTGCTTCGTGTTTTTTTTGTGGACAGGCTGGGCCTGAGTCGGTAGTTTCGATCAAATTTAAGGGGGTCAACCGTCGTTTTAATACGGATGATCGGGTGACCATCAAAGGTAAATTCCGTCTTAATGCTACCGATATCAACGAATTAAATTACATTTTAGATCAGGCCGAACTAGCCCAATAATGTCATGAGAGTGTCTAGATTTGTTTTCCTTTTTTCTCTTCTTGTATTTTCGTCCACAGCGATCATCAGCCAAGCGCAATATGAACAAAACTGGGCTTTGGGGTTGCGTGTGGGTGAACCTGTCGGTATCAATGTTCGAAAATATTTTGCGGGAGGAGACCGTGCCTTTGACGTAAATGTAGGTACCTATGGCTTTTTATACGGTCGGGACCGACGCTACCTCAAAGGCGATTATCGTTCTGCCGGTTTGATGATCCAAGGTATTTATTCTTGGCATCATGCCTTATTCAACCGCGAGGCCTTGCATGTTTATTATGGATTTGGTGGCCAGATTAACCAACGCAATCACTTTCCGGATAGTCGGATCGGACAACGAGATAACTCCGAACAAAAGCTTTCTTTAGGGCCTGCTGGGGCTGTTGGTATTGAGTACAAGCTGCCAAATAACGATTTGGGTGTTTTTCTTGATGCTGGCGGCTATGTAGAATTACTTCCTTCACCTTTTTTCACCAACCTCCAAATCAGTGGGGGAGTTCGTTTGAACCTAGTAAAATGATTTCAATACTCGCGATTTTCCGAAAAATTGCCTTTTTGGAAGGCTGCTCCTTTCTTGCGTTGGGAATCACCATGCCGTTAAAGTACAAATGGGACATGCCTACTCCAAACTACTGGGTAGGTATGATTCATGGGGTTCTTTTTATTTCCTATGTGGTTTTCCTCTTGGTTATTTGGCGTCGGTACCGGTGGACCTTCAAAGCCATTTTCTGGTCGCTAGTGGCTAGTTTGGTACCCTTTGGAACATTTGTGGCAGACAAATTAATTTTCAGCGTGGCGGCGGAGAAATAAGAAATCCATCACTTCACCATGTGGTGCAGTGAGTAACGCAATACCGATGAATAATACAGGAAGAAGGAGATCTTCGTGATCAAAGAACCAGAAAAGTCCGATCAACGCAAAGATTCCCACCAATGCGAGTACAGAGAAAGGAATTGCACGTGCGCTCAACCTGCTCCACGAAACATCTAAGAAATCTTTTAATTCCATAAACGTCAAGACCGCATGCCAACAACAGAAATAAACAGCGAAGCCAAGTAACACGGGCAACCGCCAAAGGATAAGCCACCAAATAATCAATAATATAATACTATGTCGTGCTGCTTTCCATTGCCGTGTAATGGCACCAAGCCATACCAATCCCATGAGAATCGTCGCAATGCCCATGGCTTCAATCACCCCTTCATGTTTGGTTAAAAATGGATACAGTACATCCCAACCGTTTAGGTTCGGAAAGTAGCGTAAAATTTGATCCACCTCCTCCAAATGGGTGAGTAAAAGTCCCCCTAAAATACTTGTACCATAACCCAAAGCAAAAACCCGGTACAAAGTCGGATGAGGCCAGCGAAAATATTGAAGGTCTGTTTCACCAAAATGGACAGCCGATAGAAAGAGGAACACCATCAGTCCCAAGGCTGGCGAAATTAGCCATAGAATACCGTAGATTGCCATTCGTCCCAAGTACTTTCCCAGAAAGGGAAGAATTCTAAAGGGCTCTCCTTGCTCTTGTGCATTTTTCTGTGCAACCCAGTGATCTAGGCCACCATGCGGGATCCCCGTCAGCCAAACGCCAGCCATGAGAAATCCGTAAACTTGAATCTCTTCAAATCCAATCCATTCCGACCAAGCTAAAAAAAGCAAGGGTAATAGAATCAAGAGATAATATTTGGTAAACGGTCCCATACAGCACGTAGAAATAATCTTTTTGGTAGTTTGCTAAATAGTAACACCTCTTCCCACAAACTAGTTTGCTCATTTAAAAACTTAAACGTACGCTCCAACGGAACTTTGGAAAAAAGTGCGTCGAATATGCGGGTTGATGAGGTGGGCTTGTACTGCAAGATATGCAATAACCAAAGATCGTAGGCTCTGAATCGACGAGATTTCTTCTGATTTGATTTTTTTTGTCCATAATACGAAGCCACAATACGGCAGGAATCTTGCCAAATTCGATAAAAAGCGTACCCTGTGGATGGTTTAATTTGACCTCCAGCACCCCCGATCCAGTGAACACCTGCGGTGGATTTTTCAGGAAATTGCCCCCCATACATCGGGATTACCCCTTTTTCAGATCCTGTAATTTCCCATCCGTTTATCCCTTCTAAATACAGACGTAACTGTTTGGTGTACGTCTCCTCTGCCCATGTCTGTGGGGAAAATACAGTAAACTCCACCAAAGCTTGTGTGGTAGAGTACGGTAGGATATACATGAATGCCATCCCATCTAAAGGTTGGGGAACGGAAAGATCCATTAAAGTCAGACAATCGGGGTTAAAGCGTGGGGCGGTGGTTTTTATTTGCCAACCAAAGAAATGTTGCTTTAGGTGCAAATCATGGTCTTTTACATCGTTTAGAGACAAAGAGGAAAAAATATGTTTCGCCTGAATTTCCCCATCGCTAGTCAACACACCTTGTGCTGTTATTTCCTTCACCTTGGTTTGTAGAAAGGTAATGGGAAAGTTTTGGAAAAATTGATCATGGAAGGAAAAGAAATCTTGGCTAGTAATTTGGGTATACTGATATGCGCCCAATGTAGAAGTAACAGCTGATTTGTCAGGTAAGATAACCTCTACATCTTTCCAAGTGGCTGAATGAATTTCGGGATAAATCACCTCGTTGGCACTTCGCCAGAAACACCATGTTTTTTGTGCACTGCCCCAAGGCTGGTGATCCACTAGGATGATTTTTTGCTGCTGGTACTTGGGGTGTGTAACCAATTGGTAAACCAACTGCAATCCAGCGCAGCCGGCACCGAGTACAAGGATATCGGTGGAGTGTTTGTCCATTGGTTTCAGGTAAATAGGGTTTGGTGTATAACCCTATTCAAACCAATTTGTTATGAAAAGAGGGGCTTCGTTCAAGAAGCCCCTCTTTTGTTCACTTTATTTAATACAAAATCAATGTGCGGCTGATCCTTCGGCTTTCTTATTGCGCATGACAAAGAATAATACAATGAAAGCTATAGTTAAGATCGCTGGGATTACGGCAATATTATCCAATGTAGCTTGACCTGCGGCCAACTCCATCGCATCTCCTTCTAATCCCTGAGCTGCCGCATTGGCTTTCTCGGCATCCAACCAACCCCCAATGATCGGCTGAAAAATGGATACGCCCACCATACCCGCTCCACCAATGAGCGACATACCAAGCGCCCCTGTTTTGGGCAAATATACTGCAACAAAGGAGATCATATTCGGCCAGAAGTAACATACCCCCACCGCGAATAAAATTGCGGCCACATACACCATGGCGCCGGTAGCTTGACTCATTAAACCTAAAGCTACAGTCGCAATAATCGCCGAGACTAAAAGTACACCCGTAATATTCAATCGGTGAATCAATGGACCCGCAAAATAGCGACCTACAGCCATCAAACCGGTCACCATCGCCAAGATCAGCAAAGGCTGGGCACCTGCTGCACCTAAAATACGCTCTACCCAACTTTGAGTGCCTAATTCCGTCGTAGCCGTCATGATCATGCAGACCAACATCAACCAGTACAAGGGCGACGAGGCGATGGCTTTGATATTTTCCGCCGTCGATCCATTACCTTCCACCTTATGCTCTGGGAATTTTTGCCCATAGAATAAAAAACCATAAATCGCCAAAGGAACATACATTACGGCTAATTTGGTTTGCCAACCCATCCCACCGGACGTCATGAACGTAGCGATCAAGGAGCCAATCGCAATACCTCCGGGAAACCACACGTGGAATTTATTCAACATGGTCGCCTTATTGTCATCGTACATATTGGCAATCATGGGATTGTAGGCAGCTTCGACCATACCATTTCCAAAACTGATGAAAAAAGTAGAGAAGAACAAGGGCCAATAGCTGGTCGAAAGAATGGAGAAGGTAATCCCAGCCAAGTGACAAAAGAAGGCCACCCATCCTAATTTTTTGGGTCCTAATGAATTATACAGAGGCCCCCCCACTAACGTGGCGATGGGAAAACCAAAAATCCCCATGAAGTTGATCCAACCCAATTGCGTATCGTTGAGCTGAAAGTCGGCCGCGAGGTCGTTCATAATGCCTGCCCGAATCCCAAAGGCAAAAGCAGTGGTTATGAGCGCAAAGCAGCTGGCGAGGAAGAGTCGATTTTTGTTAATCATAAATGAGTAGGTTTAAGGGTTTTAATTCGCACCGCCAAAAATACGGGAAAATAGGAAGGTTCAAAAAAGAATCCTATAAATTGTAGAAATGACAATTTTTCCGGCCTTTGGTCGAGGAAGGAATTTTTGATCCCCAAGGAATTTGTATCTTTGGGTTTGAACAATTCATTTCATTCACCCTAAAATCAATTGAAAAATGCAAAGGAAAATAAGAATGGGGATGGTCGGTGGCGGTCGCGGTGCTTTTATTGGCGCGGTGCATCGAGTCGCTGCTGCAATCGATGGAGAGATTGAACTCGTTTGTGGCGCGTTCAGTGGTAATCCGGAAAAATCCATTCTTTCGGGCCAAGATTTGATGTTGGCTCCTGATCGGTGTTATGCTACATTTGACGAGATGATTTTGAAAGAAAAAGATCGTCCGGATGGGATGGACGTTGTCTCCATTGTGACGCCAAATCACCTTCATTTTGCCCCCGCTAAATTAGCACTGGAGCACGGATTTGACGTTATTTGCGACAAACCTGTCACTTTTTCTTTGGAGGAAGCTTACGCTTTAAAAGCGATCATTGAAAAAACCGGGCGCACCTTTGCGCTCACACATACCTACACGGGCTACCCGATGGTCAAAGAAGCACGTGCCCTCATCCAGCAGGGTGCGCTAGGGAAAATCAGAAAAGTTATGGTGGAATATCCTCAAGGTTGGCTTTCACATTACATTGAGGGCGGCGAAAACAAGCAAGCGAACTGGCGGACTGATCCCGCACAGTCCGGACAAGGTGGTGCCTTGGGTGATATCGGAACACATGCTGAAAATCTAGCGGAAACAATCACGGGGTTACACATTACGGAAGTATGTGCCGATGTCTCCATCATGGTCGAAGGACGATTATTGGATGATGATGCCAACGTATTGATCCGCTTCAATAACGGAGCAAAGGGGGTATTGTCCTGCTCTCAAATTGCCAATGGGGAGGAAAATTCTTTAAAAATTCGGGTTTATGGAGAAAATGGGAGCTTGGAATGGCATCAAATGGAACCCAACACCCTAATACACCGGAATCAATACGATCATACCCGTGTCATTCGCCCGGGTGTGGGACAGCTCAGTGATTCGGCTAAAGCGCACATTCGAGTACCTGCAGGACATCCCGAGGGATATTTTGAAGCGTTCGCCAACATCTACCGTAATTTTGCGCGAACCGTTCGAAAACGAAAACAAGGTGAAGCTCCATCAGAAATCGATTTGGATTTCCCTACGATTGATGAAGGAATTCGGGGAATGCTTTTCGTGGAAAAAGTTTTGGAATCCAATCGTTCTGATCAAAAATGGATTTCAATCCCCGGATAACAATTCAAAAATCCGGCTTATCAAATCGAACGTACTTTCTTGACGATATTTTCAAGAAATTCGTCTCGAATCTTAGCCGGTTCTTTGATTTTCCCCTTACGCAAATGAAAAAAACATCTATTTTTCTGACCTTTTTATTCGTTCTCCTGGGCTTTCAATCCACTTGGGCCCAAGCCATGGCTAATCTCGAAGAAGATAAGCCTTACATTGAAAACGGCATCGAATACAGTTATTCGATCACCAATGCCCGGGATGAAAAGGATTATTCTCGGTATGAAATCAGCATTTTTGCCCGAAACAAAAGTGGCTGCCAACTCATTTACCTGAACCGTGGTGAAGTCGCACAAGCTTTTGATGGTGATCCGGCGGCTGTCGCTCGATTTGAATGCGTCAATGCCACCGGACGTCGGCTGACATCCAAGGGAGCCAACTTACGGGCAAGACCGTTTTCTGTCCCGTATAGCCAACCCACTAAGGGGGCTGACGGGAAAACTACGTTTACCAACATTCGTGTACCTGCTGGGTTTTTATTGCGTAACGGTGAAACCCTCACCAGTAGCTTGATTGTGATCACAGCCCTGGGCGAAAAACCTACCTTCAAGGTACGGATTCAAAATTTTTCAGAATTAACACAAGATTAAAATTCAACCTCAATGAAAACCATCAAAGGACCGGCTATCTTTTTGGCTCAATTTTTAGGAGATGAAGCTCCTTTCAACTCCTTGGATTCGATCACCGATTACATGGCTAATTTAGGCTATAAAGGTGTGCAAATCCCAACCTGGGATGCTCGGATGATTGATCTTAAATTAGCTGCTGAATCCAAAACGTATTGCGATGAACTTTCCGGTAAATTAGCGGACAAAGGACTTGCGATTACGGAATTATCAACCCATTTGCAGGGGCAACTCATTGCCTCTCATCCAGCCTACCATGCCATGTACGATGCCTTTGCTCCCAAGGAACTACACGGCAACGAACTCGCTCGCCGAGCATGGGCTGTTCAGCAGCTTACGTATGCGGCGCAAGCCTCTGAAAACCTAGGTCTCACTTCGCATGTGGGCTTTTCGGGTGCTTTGGCATGGCCTTATCTGTACCCTTGGCCACAACGCCCAGCAGGCCTCATCGAAACGGCATTTCAAGAACTAGCCAATCGCTGGAGACCGATTTTAGATACCTTCGACAAACACGGTGTCGACTATTGCTATGAACTCCATCCCGGTGAAGACCTCTACGATGGCGCAACCTTTGAGATGTTCCTCGATTACTTAGACGGACATACGCGGGCCAATATCAATTACGATCCCTCCCATTTTGTATTGCAATGTTTGGACTATGTCGATTTCATTGACTTGTACCACGATCGAATCAAAGCATTTCACGTAAAAGATGCCGAATTTAATCCAACCGGAAAACAAGGTGTCTATTCGGGTTATGCCGGTTGGGCAAACCGGGCTGGACGTTTCCGGTCGTTGGGAGACGGACAGGTTGATTTCTCCGCGATTTTTTCTAAATTATCCCAATATGATTATGATTCTTGGGCGGTTTTAGAATGGGAATGCTGCATCAAATCCTCAGAACAAGGAGCACGCGAAGGTGCCCCATTCATTGAGCAACATATCATTGAAGTGGCCACACGTGCCTTTGATGATTTTGCAGCAACCGGTACAGACGAGTCATTTAATCGGCAAGTTTTGGGACTTTAATTGCTTGGTGGCATAAAAAGACTTCAAAATCCATCCTGAGATCTAGATCCCAGGGTGGATTTTGCTTTTCTCTGCCATTTGGCTGTGGGCAGGGAAAGAAGTATATTTGAAATCATGAACAAGATCGAATGGATTTACGTGGCAAAAAAATAATTCTTGGTATCACAGGTGGTATTGCGGCGTATAAAACAGCCCAATTGACGCGGTTGTTGGTGCAGGCCGGTGCCGAGGTACAGATCGTGATGACGCATACCGCTCAGGAGTTCATTACGCCACTCACCTTAGCTACCTTATCCAAGCGGCCTGTCATCACGCAGTACACGCAGGCCAACGGAACATGGGAAAATCATGTAGAATGGGGCCTTTGGGCCGACTTATTGCTTATCGCGCCAGCCACAGCTCATTTTATGGCCACATGTGCCCAAGGTCTTTGTCCCGACGTCTTGTCGGCCATCTATCTATCTGCCCGTTGCCCCGTCATGTGGGCACCGGCCATGGACTTGGATATGTATACCCATCCAGCAACCGTTCAAAATCGAACTACATTAGCCTCCTTTGGTCAAATCATTTTACCCGCTGAAGAAGGTGAACTAGCGAGCGGCCTTGTCGGACAAGGCCGTATGATGGAACCCGAGCGGATTGTATCGCACATCCAAGGTCACTTTTGCCTAGATGAAACGTGGGGCGGCAAAAAAGTATTGATTACCGCAGGGCCCACGCAAGAAGCATTGGACCCGGTTCGATTTATCAGCAATCATTCCACTGGAAAAATGGGGTATGCGTTAGCACAAGCCTGCCAAATGAAAGGGGCTGATGTCACTTTGGTAAGCGGTCCCGTAGCCCTCGTCCCGCCTTGGGGAGTCCACATGATTTCGGTGACCACAGCCCAAGATATGCTGGCGGCCACCAGCGCCCATCATGCAACCCAAGATTTGGTTATCTTTTCCGCCGCAGTAGCCGACTATGCCCCCGCAGAGGTTGCTCAAACAAAAGTCAAGAAAAACACCTCCGACTGGTCCATTGCGCTAAAGCAAAATCCAGATATCGCCAGTATCTTGGGGCAACAGAAAAAGAAGGGGCAAATCCATGTCGGATTCGCCTTGGAAACACACCAAGAACGAGATTTTGCCCGGGGGAAATGGGAAAAGAAGAAATTTGACTACTTGGTTTTGAATAGCTTACAAGATCCAGGGGCAGGGTTTCGTTATGATACGAATCGGGTATCACTTTTACTTCCAACAGGGACCTGGGTTGATTTCCCTCTTCAATCCAAAAAAACATTGGCTTTTGCCCTTATTGAACAATTTGCGACAGCATGGAAATCAAACGATTAATCTTTATTTTTTGGGGAATTTTATCCTCAATAGGGGTTTATTCACAAGAACTTGACTGCACGGTAAGCGTGAACTTTAGTCAAATCAGTTCAAAACAAATTCCGGATCCAGCGGTATTCGAGGAAATGAAATCGGCGATTACCACCTTTATGAATACACAAAGGTGGACGAATGACATCTTTGGACCCAATGAAAAAATTAAGTGTAACCTAACCCTGAATCTACTTCAATCCCCTCGCTTGAATGTATTTTCCGGAAATGTCCAGTTTCAAGTGATCAGGCCAGTCTATGGCACGACGTACCAAACACTACTGATTCAATACCTCGATCGGAATGTTGACTTTTCTTTTGCCCCGGAGGAACGTTTGATGGTGTTTAATGAGCAAAGTTTTACGAATAATTTGACCTCTATTCTGGCCTTTTACTCCTTGGTTGCCTTGGCTTTAGACTATGATTCCTTTGGAAAACTCGGAGGAACCCCCTACATTCAGCGTGCATTCAACGTCGTAAATTTGGCCAATGACGCTTCCGTCGCGTGGCAAGCCCGAAGTGATACCCGAAGCCGCTATTGGCTTATGGAAAATTTACAAAATCAACAATTGCTCACCTTTCGTGAAGGCCTGTACATGTACCATCGGTTGGCGTTGGATGACTTCTCCGGCGATATCATAGGACATCAGCAGCAAATTATTGCTTGGTTGAAAGAATTGTTGGCGGTTCAGGAGAAGCGAGGAAACCTCATTTTGTTAAGTTCTTTTTTAGATGCCAAAACCGAGGAACTTACGTCCCTTTTCAGTCAAGCCTCCCCTCCCATTAAACAGGAGGCATTTCAGGTTTTGACTAAACTCGCTCCCGACAAAACCTCTGCCTTTCGGAACATCCTAAAACCTAACTGATGAAATACCTACTCCTGATTCTCGGATTTACTTTATCGTATTCGTGTAAACAAAAACCTACCCCAACTCAATCAATCCGGCAGGAAATTCCGGCGGTAGCCCAACCCAAAACCCGTCCGTTGATTGAACAAAAAGTGCTGGATCAAGGATTGGTGGATATTCAAACCGTAGATCCTTCCCTTTGGGTTGACTTAAAGTATGCCACCACGGATAATTTTTTTGGTGAAAATGTGTACGGAGACTTCAAAACGGCTTACCTCCAACCGGAACCCGCTCAGGCACTAAAAAAGGCCCATGATTTACTTAAAAAGGATCATCCCACCTACCGTTTACTCGTTTACGATGCGGTTCGCCCTCGGAGTGTACAATATGTATTATGGGAGAAATTGGATAGTATTCCCCCAAAAATTCGCACAAATTATGTCGCTGATCCGGTGAAGGGATCCATACACAATTACGGCTGTGCCGTGGACCTAACCCTTTACGATCTTGAATCCAAACAACCGTTGGACATGGGAACGGCATTTGATTATTTTGGGTATTTGGCCTATCCTCGAAAAGAAGCTGAGATGTTGGCGAATGGCTCCTTGACCCCGCAACAAGTGGCCAATCGGGTGCTCTTACGAAACGTTATGGAGGCCGCAGGGTACGAATCCATCACCTCAGAATGGTGGCATTTCAATTTCCATAGCCGCCAAGTAGCCAGTCGAAAATATAAGCTCGTTGAATAAAGCTTTTTGGGAAAGTTTTACGAGAGGTGTATCTTTGTTTTTTACTTAATTGCTGATCCACTGTGGTAGATAAAATACAACAAATCGCTCACGATATTGAAAATTGGGTGATTACCGACAAAGAAAGCTTGGAAAAGTTTCGGCTAACCTATTTGAGCAAAAAAGGGATCCTGAACGATCTTTTTGAGGATTTTAAGCAGGTGCCTCCTACCGAAAAGAAAGCCGTAGGCCAAGCGCTCAATCAAGTAAAACAAGCCGCTGAGTTACTGCTAAAAACGAAAACTGAGGAACTCAGCCAACAAGTGGATGCGCAATCTACCCTTGATCATGATCTTACATTACCTACCGCACCCTATTCAGTAGGTGCCATGCACCCCCTGACCCTCGTCCGGCAGCGCATTACCCAAATCTTTGCCCGCATGGGGTTCAATGTGGAAGACGGACCGGAAATCGAAACCGATTGGTACAATTTTGGTGCACTTAATTTCCCGGACAATCACCCAGCGCGTGAAATGCAAGATACCTTTTTCATTGCCAAAGGGGAAACTCAGGCGGAGGATGTCTTGCTCCGAACCCACACCTCCAACGTACAAATTCGCCTCATGGAACGCAAGAAACCACCCTTGCGATCCATTATGATCGGGCGAGTCTATCGAAATGAAGCCATTTCTGCGCGTGCTCATTGTCAATTTCACCAAGTAGAAGGCCTATTTGTCGATAAAAATGTAAGCTTTCAAGATCTGAAAGACACGCTCTACCATTTTGCTAAAGAAATGTTTGGTGCCAATACCCAAATTCGTCTTCGTCCTAGCTACTTCCCGTTCACGGAGCCTAGCGCTGAGATTGATATCTCGTGTTTTATCTGCGGTGGTGATGGCTGCAATGTTTGCAAACACAGCGGCTGGGTAGAAATTGCCGGTTCCGGTATGGTTGACCCCAACGTCCTCGAAGCATGTGGCATTGATTCTACCGAATACACTGGTTTTGCCTTTGGCATGGGAATCGAGCGCATCACCATGCTAAAATATGGCATTCATGACTTGCGCTTATTCTTCGAAAATGATGTTCGCTTTTTAAGACAATTTACGGGAGCCTAACCACAATCCGTTGTGGTGGATGGATGGACAAGATGACGGTACGCTGAGCCATGTGAATGGAACAAACAGTACCGTCATTTTTTTAGGCCAACTCAAAGGGCACTTTTTCCGGATCTACATTACCCCCAGTCAAAATGATCCCAATATTTTGATCCGAATAGTCCTGACCATACTTTTTAAATGCCGCCAGGGGTACAGCACACGAAGGTTCGATCAATTGGCCAATTCCCCGATAAACCCGCTCCATGGCTTCCAGAATTTCGTCATCACTGACCAACCAGATCGCCTCAACATGGCGTTGAATGATCTCCAAGGTACGTTCACTCAGGGTTGTCAATAAACCATCCGCTACGGTATTGATGTACGGTGCTTTTTCTACTTTTCCACTTTGAAAAGACAAGATGGCATCGGCGGCACCTTCTGGCTCTCCGGCCATTACACGTGCTGTGGGGTGGAAGTAATGCACCGCCAATGCCGTGCCACTCAAAAGGCCTCCCCCACCTACAGGCGCCATCACAACATCCAAATTTGGCTGATCCTCGAGCAATTCCTTGGCTGTGGTCGCTTGCCCAGCAATGACATCGTAGTCATCGAATGGATGGACGAACGTAGCTCCCGTTTGTGCTTGAACTTGTTCTACCGTTGAAACCCGCGCCGCTAAAGTCGGTTCACAAAAAATAACCTCACCCCCCAGAGCCTCCACGCCCGCAACCTTCACACGAGGAGCATTGGAAGGCATCACGATGTAAGCCTTCGTCCCCACCTGTTTTGCCGCCAACGCAATGGCTTGCGCATGATTTCCGGAGGAGTGTGTGACGAGTCCCTTGGCTTGCTCCTCCGCCGTTAGCCGTAAAACAGCATGCATGCCACCTCGCGCCTTGAATGCCTTGATTTTTTGCTGGTTCTCACATTTGAAATACAGCTTCGCTCCTACCCATTCATCTAAATCATCACTGCGTAAAACCGGTGTTCGGTTGATGTACGGCCGGATCAAATCGTGGGCGGCTTCGATATCGAATTGCGTCGGAATATGGTTTAAAAACATGCCTTA
>Ga0209812_10000193_pt1 | contig 56307 bp, 44 predicted proteins | sample JI71714BDNA_FD_187502 | JGI IMG/M metagenome (GOLD analysis project Ga0209812, IMG submission 187502) | Wastewater effluent complex algal communities from Wisconsin, to seasonally profile nutrient transformation and Carbon sequestration -... | ecosystem: Engineered > WWTP > Effluent > Algae...
CGTTGCCATCGAAGGTCTGGTAGAAGCCGCCACCTTGCAGGCTCGGGGCCCACTGGCTGCGTTGCAGTTTCCATTCGGCCTCGGCCACGAGCGCGCGTTGTTCCATGGAGAGCAGAAGTGGATCGCTGCCTCCACCGGGATCGGGCGCGCGTGCAGTGCTCAGCAGTTCATCGGTGATCGGTGCTGCGCCGTTGAGGGCACCGGTCCAGCGCTCCACTTCGGCCTGGTAGGCCAGCAGATCGGCCTGTGCCTGGCGCAAGCGCACCTTCACCTGCTCTGCGCGGCTCTGCGCGCTGGTCTTCTCCAACCGACCGGTCTCGCCAAGTTCGAAACGCTTGGTCGCGAACGCCGCCATGGACGAATACGCGCTGTCGAGCTGTTGCAGCATGCGCACCTGTTCCAGACCCATGGCCCATTGCAGGTAGGCCCCGCCCGCGCTCTCCTTCACAAAGGCGGTCGTTCCCAGCTTCTCGCTTTCCGCCAATCGCAAGCTCTCCTTCAAGTAGGATGACCGCCGCACGATGGTGGTGGGGAAAGCGAAGCCGGTGGTCGCTTGCAGGTTGATGTCGGAGCGGTAAGGCCCTTGGATCTGCCCGTGCATGTATTGCGCACTGATCGGGGAGAGGTTGAAAGCGGTCTTGCGCATGGCGTCCTGTTCCTGCACGCTGAGTTCCGCAGCGGTCATGCTCGGGTGTGTGCGCACAGCGCGGGCGATCACCGTATCCATGGGTACACGGTCCTGCCCGATGGCATTGCCACCGCCGCACATCAAAAGCAACGAAGCGACAATGAGCGGCGCTTTCGCCGTTCCTCCGTCACCACGGTCGCGCTTCTTGCCCGCCCCCATGAAGAGCAGGTAGAGCACCGGCAACACCAACAGGGTAAGGGCCGTTGCGGTGATCAATCCGCCGATCACCACCGTAGCCAAGGGCCGCTGCACTTCGGCACCCGAGCTACCGCTGAGGGCCATGGGCAGGAAGCCCAACGATGCCACGGCAGCGGTCATCAGCACGGGCCGCAAGCGGATCCGTGTGCCTTTCAGCACGCGTTCCTTCAGATCGGTGATGCCTTCTTTCTCCAGTTGATCGAAGGTGCCGATGAGCACGATGCCGTTGAGCACCGCCACACCGAACAACGCAATGAATCCTACACCGGCGCTGATGCTGAAGGGCATATCGCGCAGCAACAGGGCGACCACGCCGCCGATCGCGCTCATGGGGATCGCGGTGTAGATCAGCAGTGCGCGCTTTACGCTGTTGAAGGTGAAGAAGAGCAGCATGAAGATCAGCAGCAGCGCCACCGGCACGGCCACCATCAGCCGTTTGCTCGCGGCTTGCAGGTTCTCGAATGTGCCGCCGAAGGTGTAGTAGTAGCCCGCGGGCAACTTCACGTCCGCCGTGATGCGGCGGTCGAGGTCCTCCACGAAGCTCTGCACATCGCGGCCGCGCACGTTCACGCCGATCACGATGCGGCGCTTGGCGTTCTCGCGGCTCACCTGCGCGGGGCCGTTCAGCAATTGGATGTTGGCCACTTGTTGCAGTTGGATCTGTCCACCGCCGGGCAGGGCCACGAAAAGCTCGCGCACATCGTCGATGCTCTGGCGTTGTTGTGCGGCCATGCGCACCACCAGGTCGAAACGCCGTTCGTTCTCGTAGATGGCACCGGTGGATTCACCGGCGAAGGCCGTGCGCAAGGTGCTGTTGAGATCGCGGATGTTGAGGCCGTACTGCGCCACGCGCGCCCGATCATAAGCCACGGTGATCTGCGGAAGACCCGCGACCTTCTCCACCTGCGGTTCACCTGCGCCCTGCACTTCGCCCACGATGGCGCCCATGCGTTCGGCGTAGGCGGCCAGCGTGTCCATGTTCTCACCGTAGATCTTCACGGCCACATCCTGGCGGATGCCGGTCATCAGTTCATTGAAGCGCATCTGGATCGGCTGGGTAGCCTCGTAGAACACGCCGGGCAGTTCGCGTAGCGCCTTCATCATGGTATCCTGCAAACTCTCACGGTCGTGCGCTGTCACCCACTCATCCTTCTCCTTCAGGATGATCATGAGGTCGGTGGCTTCCGGCGGCATGGGATCCGTGGGGATCTCCGCGCTACCGGTGCGACCCACCACTTCCTTCACCTCGGGGAACTTCAACAGGATCTTCTCCACCTTGGCGTTGTTCACGATGCTCTGGCTGAGCGATGAACCCTGCGGCAGGATGCTGTGGAAGGCGAAGTCGCCTTCCTCCAGCGTGGGAATGAACTCGCCGCCCATGCGGGTGAACAAGAACACGGAACCGATGAAGAGCGCAACGGCCACACCGATGGTCTTGAACCGGTTGCGCAGCGCGTAGCCGATGAACGGATCGTACCACTTCTGGAAACGGTCCATCATGCGGTCGCTGAAGTTGCGGGTGTGCGCAGTGTTGCGCGGCAGGAAGAGCGCACACATCATGGGCACGTACGTGAGGCTGAGCAGCAACGCACCGAGGATGGCAAAGCTCACCGTGATGGCCATGGGGCGGAACATCTTGCCTTCGATGCCCACCAGCGTGAGGATGGGGATGTACACGATGAGGATGATGATCTCGCCGAACGAAGCACTGCTCCGTATGCGGCTTGCGCTGTTGAACACCTCGCGGTCCATCTCCTCGCGGCTGAGGATGCGCCCCTTGAAGCGCGAATGCAGGTGATGCAAGGTGGCCTCCACGATGATCACCGCGCCGTCCACGATCAAGCCGAAGTCGATGGCACCGAGCGACATCAGGTTGCCGCTGACGCCGAACGCGTTCATGAGGATGATCGCGAAGAGCATGCACAGCGGGATCACGCTGGCCACGATGAGGCCTGCACGCCAGTTGCCCAGGAAGAGCACCAGCACGAAGATCACGATCAACGCGCCCTCGATCAAGTTGGTCTTCACCGTATTGATGGCACGCTTCACCAGGGTGCTGCGCACGAGGTAGGGTTCGATCACCACGCCTGCCGGCAGGGCTTTCTGCACCGTGGGGATGCGTGCTTCAATGGCTTCCACCACGGCCGCACTGTTGCCGCCCTTCAACATCATCACGGTGCCGCCCACCACTTCGCCTTCGCCGTTGCGCGTCATGGCACCGTAGCGCGGCGCACTGCCGAAGCCCACGGTGGCCACATCGCCGATCAGCAGCGGCACACCGTTCTCCGGCGTTTTCACCACCACCTTGCGGATGTCGTCCAACGAGGTGAGCAGGCCCGCACCACGGATCGAGTACGAATTCGGCCGCTTGTCGATGTACGCGCCACCGGTGTTCTCGTTGTTGCTTTCCAGCGCGAGGAACACATCGGCGATGGTCACGTCCATGCTCTGCAAGCGCTTGGGGTCCACCGCAACCTCGTACTGTTTCACCTCACCGCCGAAGCTGTTCACCTCGGCAACCCCAGGTGTTCCCAGCAATTGCCGCGTTACGATCCAATCTTGGATCTCGCGCAACTCGGAAGCCGTAAAAGTCTTGTGTGTGCTGTCGTCGGCATGCAGCACGTATTGGTACACCTCACCGAGTCCGGTGCTCACCGGCGCGAGCACCGGATCGCCCACACCGGCCGGGATCAGCCGGGCCGCATCGCCCAACCGTTGGTCCACCAGCGTGCGCGCGAAATAGGTGTCCACGTCCTCATCGAACACGATGGTGACAATACTCAACCCGAAGCGGCTGATGGATCGGATCTCCACCAGATCAGGCAAACTGGCCATGGCGCGTTCGATGGGTGCCGTAACGAACTGCTCCACCTCCTGCGCGGCTAGCGTAGGAGTGGTGGTGATCACCTGCACCTGGTTGTTGGTGATGTCCGGCACCGCGTCGATCGGCAGCTGCGAAAGTGAATACGCCCCGTACAGCACCAGCACGAGCGTGAAAAGCCCGATGATGGCCTTGTTGTGGATGGAAAACTTGATGACCTTGTCGATCATGGGGAATGACTTCGGGATGGAACGAATTGGAAAGCGCCCGCTAAAGCGGACAAGCCCATGCCGGAACGCACGGGCGCATGCTGTCCACTGGCCCGGTGTTTACCGGGAAGCGGACCAGCTCAGGCCTTGGGAGGGTTCCACTTGGAACCGGAGAAAGCGCTAAGCGCGCCTTCATCAAAAGGGACCGCTGTTGGGCGATCGATCACTGGAACGTGCAAGGTGGTCGGCTGCGGCTCCATCATCACCCCCACGAACGCAAAGGCAGTGCAGGTGCCATGTTCATGGCAGCCAAAAGGATCGTGGTCACCGTGCTCGTCGTGGTGCTGGCCGGTCTCCTCATCATTGTGCCCCAGGGCTGTATGATGCTCCAGCCAATGCGTAACCGTAACCGGCACATGCGCCCACTCGTGCAAGTCCAATACGCTAAATGCGTAAAGACCAAGGGTGAGGACAAAGAGGGCGCGGCGCATCGGGTGACGAAAGTAAGCGCTTCTACGTCGTCACACCGAATTGAGATGCCGGCCTTTAGGAACTTTGGCTTGTAAGGCAAAGCAGTGCATGCTCAAAGGCCATGTCAATTTCCAGCGCTACTTCTCGAAAGTCACTGAGACTAACTCCATCGCCACTCAGGGCACGCCATTGTTCCTCTTTCCGCACTTGGCGAGCAATCGATACAGGGATCGGCCTTGGGATCCGAGCACACTGCCGTACGCCGCACCCTCCACCAAAGTCCCTGACATGTGCCCCAGACACCAGACAAGAATGAGCAAGGTGCCAGCAAGCAGCACGAAACTGCAACCCACCAACAGGAGCAACCCTCGCATTCGTTCTGGATCATTGGTATGAATGGCTAGGAAGGCGAGCAGGTGGTTTGGTAACTCTGGAGAACTGTTCATAGGGTTTGTTTCTAACCGGTTCTACCCCATATGGGCGCCGCGCGTTACGCTTGCGGTGCGCTACTTTTCAACACAGTACTGGGGGATCCGGACAGTGCTGATCTGCACTCCGTTCCTGTGGTAATATCCTACCACAGCTATACTTGTTCCATGTCCACCCTCAACAAGCTCATCCTGGGCGACAACCTCGAGATCCTGAAGCATCTGGATAGCGAGAGCGTTGACCTGATCTACCTGGACCCGCCCTTCTTCAGCAACCGCAATTACGAGGTGATCTGGGGCGACGAGGGTGAGGTGCGCAGCTTCAAGGACCGCTGGAGCGGCGGCATGGACCATTACATCGGGTGGCTGAAGGAACGCGTGGAGGAGATGCACCGCATCCTGAAATCCACCGGGTCCATGTTCTTGCACTGCGACTGGCATGCGAACTCATGGATCCGCGTCGAGATCCTCGACAAGCTCTTTGGCGGCACGAACTTTCGCGGTGAGATCATCTGGGAACGGACGACCGCGCATAGCGATGCGAAGAAGAAGTTGGCCGTTATCACAGACACGATCTGGTACTACACGAAGTCGGAAAAATTTACTTACGTGCCGGTACATGCGGGTCACTCGGAGGCTTACATCAAGTCACACTATAACCTTGACGACAATAATGGAAAAGGTCCGTATCAATTGGACAACATGACGAGTCCAAATCCACGACCCAAAATGATGTACGAGTGGAATGGCTTCTCGTCACCGGAGATGGGTTGGAGGTATGAGTTGGTTACGATGCAAAAGCTCCATGACGAAGGCCGCATATACTATCCGACCAACAAAGACGGCTCTTTAGATCATAGTCGTCGACCGCGCCTCAAGCGGTACTTGAAAGAGCAGAAGGGAACGATCCTCGGAAACACATGGATGGACATCAATCCAGTGAACTCCCAAGCTACTGAGCGCATTGGCTACCCCACCCAGAAGCCCGAAGCGTTGATGGATCGCATCATCCGCATGGCCAGCAACGAAGGTGATGTGGTGATGGATCCCTTCGTGGGCGGTGGCACCACCGTTGCCGTGGCGGACAAGCTGCAACGCAGGTGGATCGGCATAGACCAGAGCGTTCAGGCGATAAAGGTGACGCAGTACCGGCTGGACAACCAGCGCGACCTGATGAGCCAGGATTTCACCGTGCAACTGCACAAGTACGATTACGACACCCTGCGCAATAAGGACGCCTTCGCGTTCGAGAGCTGGATCATAGGCCAGTTCGGCGGCACGGCCAACACCAAGCAACGCAGCGATCTAGGCTTGGATGGCAAACACCAAGATGGCGCACCGATACAGGTGAAACGCAGCGACGCCGTTGGCCGCAATGTGATCGACAACCTCTTCAGCGCCTTGCAACGTTTCGACAAGAAGCTGTACGAGAAGAAGAAGGCGGCAGGGGCGCCTGCGGCCTACCTCATCGCCTTCAGCTTCAACAAAGGCGCCGTAGAGGAAGTGGCCCGGCTGAAGAGCAAGGAGGGGTGCATCATCAAGCTGGTGGCCGTGGAAGACATCGTGCCCATCGCCAAAAAGCCTACGGTGAGCATGACCATAACCGAACTGGGCCGCGACAAGAGAGGTGTGCGCCAATTGAAACTGGATGCCGCAGGCAAGAGCGAGGCGGGCATCGAGTTCTTCAGCTGGGATTGGGACTACGATCCTGCCAAGGGCTTCCGACCCGAAGTGCTGCTGGACCGCATCGGCACGCAAGAGCACACGTTCAAACCTGGCCTGCACAGCATCGCCGTAATGGCCGTGGATGCCGCAGGGCTGGAAGGCATAGAGGTGGTGAAGTTGAAGGTGAATGGTACTGTGGAGCGCCATTGATCGAGCTAGATTCTCGATCTTTGGCCTATGTACACTCCTAACTGGCCTGCCTTGGTGGTCCTTGGCTTTTGCGGTCAACCTGCGTTGGCACAAGAGTCATTGTACTTTGATCCAACAATCCTAGTGACCTATCAAGGGCAGCCGCGTGATCTGGCTTGGTCCGGTGGCATCAATTTCGCCCAGTTCGGTCAGCTGGATCTTGACCGCGACGGCTTAAAGGACATTGTGTATTTTGATCGATCCGGCAACACCCTGCGGGCATTGCGCAATACGGGCGGCGGTGGTCCAGCGAACTATGAAGTTTCACGCGTGGGCCTGGACATCACCCCGCTGGATCAGCTGCACGACTGGGCGCTTTTCCGCGACTACGACAACGATGGTGACGAGGACCTGTTCACCTACTCTGGTTCAGGCTTCGCCGTGTATACCAACACCTCCAATGGGAATACCCTTTCTTTCGAACGCCTCACAGCCTTGGCCCCCTGCGAGTACGTTTTCACGGACGGCACATCATTGATGACTAGCTTGTACACGAGCAGTGATGACATCCCCGGCCTTGGTGATGTGGACAGCGATGGCGACTTGGACGTACTTGTTTTCAGCCAATTGGGCACCTATGTCTCATACTACAAGAACCAAAGCATGGAGAATGGGCACGGAGCCGACAGTCTGCAATTCTTGCTCCGGAGTTATTGCTGGGGCAATTTCGCGGAGAATGGTTCCACGAATGATGTGACCTTGGATAGCTACTGCGAGTTCCAAGTGCCAGATCCTGAGATCGGGTCTGAAGATCAGTCAGCGGTTGGTGTCAACGCAGACATGATGGTAACTCATGTCGGAAGCACGGTTACTCCCATACACTTGAATGGTGATGGCGTCATGGACTTGCTATTAGGTGATATCTCATATCCCAACCTTGTAGCACTGATTAACGGCGGCAATAGCAGTGGGGCCCATATGATTGAGGTGGATGAGGACTTCCCCAGTGGGACACAGCCGGTCAATGTACCGATCTTTCCGGCACCTTACCAATTGGACATAGATGGGGACGATGTGCTGGACCTCCTGGTGTGCCCCTCGGCGCGCGGCTTGGCGAATAACTATGAAGGTGTGTGGTATTACAAGAACAACGGCACCAATTCGTTCCCCAGTTTCGAATACCAGCAACCGGACCTCTTCCAAGGCCGAATGTTGGATTTTGGTGAAGGTGCTTTACCGGTCCTTTTCGATCATGACCGTGATGGTGATCTGGATGTGGTCGTGGCTAACGAAGGGTATTACGACCCTACCGGGGTGTACACAGGGAAATTGGCACTGTTAGAGCAAACTAGTGGTTTGGACGGGCCTGTTTTCGACCTGGTTACGACCGACTACGGAGGGTTGAGCACCAGTGGCATTGGCAGCGGCATGCACCCCGCCTTCGGCGATATCGATGGCGACGGTGATGAGGACATGTATGTCGGCGATCTTCAAGGTAAGATCCACTACTACCGCAATGTCGGGGGGGGCGGGGAGGCCCAATTCGAATTGGTGCAGGCGAATCTGACCTATGGTGATGGTGTTGTGATAGATCTGGGTCGTTTCGTTACTCCGTTGTTCGTGGACTTGGATGAGGATGGACTATTGGATCTGGTCGCGGGTGAACAGAACGGAAATCTCAACTACCTCCGGAACGTCGGTGACAGCTCTGGACCGGAGTGGCTGCTCGTCACCGATAGTTTGGGTGGCGTGCGTACGAACACCCCGTTCACCCTCGGCTTCTCGGTACCGCATTTCATTGTAGGCGAAGGTGGTATGCGCGAACTTCTTGTTGGTACTGAGTCAGGCACGATCTGGCGGTACACCGGAGTTGTTTCGGATCCATTGGCCACCTGGAACTTAGTTGATAGTGCCTTTCACGGGATTGACGAAGGTTACCGTTCAGGCATCGCTGTTCATGACTTCACGGGCGATGGGGTATTCGATGCTATCCTCGGTAACCACAGGGGTGGGATCACGTTTTGGCGGGGTGATCCGCGCTCCGCAGTCTTGGATCGAACGCCTCCTACCGTTTGGCATGTTTGGCCCAATCCGAGTGCAGGGCGCGTGAACTTCGTGCTACCCATTGGGGTATCGCCAAACGGGACATACAGAGTACATGATGCCGTTGGGCGCTTGGTGCATGCAGGATTTATTGAAACTAGTTCGGGTTCGCTGGACCTTTCTGGCCTACCATTGGGTTGCTACTATTTGAGCTACGCTACCCCTTCGTCGATATACCACTCAACGAGTATCGTTTTGGGGAATGGCATGTGATGGCTTATCGAGGGTGAATTGCAATTATGTGGGTCTTTGATGTGTCGCCCGCCGATTCCTACGGTCTGTTCCATCGGATCCTTCCTTTGTCTATTTCACTGTGCTGTGTTGGCATGTGCCGCCCTGGCCGTGGCTGATCAACGTTGCTCTTCCCCATCTTCGGGATGTGTAGTGGAGCGACCGCCCTCTCCCCGGCCGTGTGCGTTGGATAGGTATCACCAACATCACATTGATCATGGATGGCAGCAAGGTGCGGTATTTCCGGAAGCAGCGAGGATGGTCGCAAATACGATTGGCCCGCAAGGTGGGCGTATCGCAGAGCATGGTGAGCAAGATCGAGCGGCGGGCCTTCCAGCCCAAGGCGCACATCGCCGAGCGCTTCGCCAAGGTGCCGTGCGTAGCGCTGGAGCAGCTGGGTGATGAGGGGGCCCTGCACCCCACCACCGCGCGCACGAACCCCGTTGAGTGGGGCCAACCGCGCACCCCGGAGGCCCCGCATAGCCCGGGTTGACCACCAGGGGCGCCCCCAGGCCGGTGCGCCAGCACGGTGTAGGTGCTTGCGCCCTGTAATAGGTGTGCATACGCCTCTATGTAGAGGTGCATACGCCTCCTAGCAGGTGTGCATACGCGTCTATGCATCGATGCATGCTCCCGTATACATCGATGCATACGCCCCCTAGCAGGTGTGCATACACGTGTATGCATCTATACATGCTCCCGTATGCATCGATGCATATGCCCTATAGCAGGTGTGCATACGCGCGTATGCATCTGTGCATGCTCCCGTATGCATGGCTGCATACGCCCCCTAGTAGGTGTGCATACGCGCGTATGCATCCATGCATGCTCCCGTATATATAGATGCATACGCCCGATAGCAGGTGTGCATACCCGTGTATGCATCGATGCATGCACGCGTATGCATCGATGCATAGACCTAGTAGTAGCTGTGCTAATGTGTGGTTTAAGCCCATGGTACACCCCGCTTGTTGGTCACCATAGCACCTCTTGCGCGCTGCGCCCCAGCGTGTACCGCCCTTCTCTTCTCGTTCGCGGCCTTCAACGGGGGGGAGCGTCGGCCTGAAATGCAGGCGCTGGTGCCCGCACATCTGCTGCTTGGCAGCCCTGTTACCGTGTTAAAGTGGGATTAACATTATTCCTGGAAAATAATTTTGGGGCCATTTCCGTGGCTTGCAGGCCGGAATTATTCCGGGGAGGAATATTCCAAGCGGGCCGGAACGCACCCTTTTCGGGCGCACTTGCGCTAGGAAGGTCGTGTTGCAACAATGCACACACCAAACAAAATGGCCACGAAAGCCAACATCCGACTTGCTCTGTTCGCCTTGAGAGCCCCTTCCTTGTTGATCTTGTTCCGCCACGTGATCGCGAAACTCACGGGCAATGTCTTCTTCCCAGTCCCGCCCCACACCCTGGCGGCGATGAACACCCTGGCCGATGAGCTGGAGACCGCCACCAAGAACGCCCTGCAAGGGGGCCTGGCCGAGCGCGAGCTGCGCAACGCGTTGGTGGAGCAGACCCGGACGGTGCTGACCCAGACGGCCAACTACGTGCGTGCCGAAGCCAACGGCGACCGCCAGAAGTTGAGCACCTCCGGGTTCGACATGGCGCGTACGCCGGACCCCATCGGTATACCTGCGGTGCCGCACATCAAGAGCGGCATGGCTACCGGCCGTACGGGAGAGGTGGACATCCGCTGGACCAAGGAGCGAGGTGCCTTCGTGAGCAAGGTGCTCCGCTGCACCACCGACCCGGCCGTGGACCCGAAGTGGGAGGAAGTGGCCATCACCACCCGCACCCGCTACTTCGCCGAGGGCCTGGAACCGTACAAGGCCTACTGGTTCGCGGTAACAGCCATCGGTGCCGCCGGTGAGAGCGCCATGAGCGAGCCCGTGCTGGTACGCGCCGCATAAATCCACCGCGCACCGCGACGAGCGCGCGGCACGAGAGCACCACCCCGGGTCTGCCAGCTGGCAGATGCCGGGGTGGTCTGTTTTACAGCGAATTCCAGTTCCCGGTTCGACTGCCTCTAGCGCTACCGCTACAGTCCAACCTGGTTGTTACAGGTAGGTCATAGCTCGTGGGTTCAGTCTGTTTCACAAGTCCTTGGTTCCATTAGTTTCCATTCAATGCCTGAAGTTGAGCTATGTATTCAATAGGTTCAAACAACACACCATGGTTGGGCGTCTTTGCTTGGTCCAGACCTACCGCTAATTCCCGAACACCTTCTTGAGCAGGTCGCTGGTCCGGGCCATGGGATCCTGGCGGATCTTGGCTTCCTCTTGCGCGATGAGCGTGAAGAGCCCGTCGATCGCTTTTTGAGTGATGTAGGCATCCAGGTCGGGATCCACCGCTTTGGCACCGGTGAACGCGCCCGCTTTGTTGTAGCTGGTGACCAGCGGCGTCCAGTAGCTGGTGAGCGCCACCTTCTTGGTACTGTTGGACACGATGGGGGCGAACTTGGCGCGGAGCGACTCACTCGTCTGCTTGGTGAGGTAGTCAGTGGCGGCACGGTCGCCACCTTTCAGGATCGCGAACCCATCGCCCACGCTCATGCCGGTGACGGCATCGCGCAGAATGGGTAACGCCTCCTTCGCAGCGTCCTCGGCAGCGCGGTTCATGGTCATCTCGAACTCTTCCACCTGCTTGGTCATGCCGATCTTCACCAGGGTGGTCTTCATCTTCTCCGCTTCGGGCGGGAAGGCGATCCGGATCAGCTCGTTCTTCCAGAAGCCGTCCAAGGCCGAGCCTTTCAGCACGGAGCTCTCTGCTCCCTTGCCCAAGGCCTCCTTGAGCCCGGAGATCACCTCCTCATTGCTCAAGCTACCAGTGCCACCGGTCTTCACCTTGTCGGCGATGCCTTTCAACGATCCGGGGATCTGAGCGTGGGCGGGAAGTACGATCAGGGCTATGAGGAGGATGAGCAGCTGTTTCATGGATCGGGGTTGAGGTATTTGGAGTGACAAAGAACGTGCCCTTCTTCCGCTCGTGCTTTCCATGCTTCGTACGGAGGGGTAGTGGGGGGGCGTTGAACGAAGAACCCCGGCGCGCGCCAGGGTTCTTCTAAGATGAAGACGCAGGGTTCACTCCTTGACGAAGCTGCGCTTTAATGCCCCTTTCGGTGTGATCACTTCGAGCATGTAGATGCCGGGTTCCAGATCGGCGATCGCAACGGTGCTGGCGCTCACCATGCCACTGCGCACCAGCTGTCCAGTGGAGGAGAAGATGCGCACCGGACGGTTGTTCACATCGGAGCCGCTCACGGTGATGAGGTCCAGCGCGGGTACCGGGTGGATCGCCAGGCTAGGCAATGCTGGTTCGGTCAGTGCCGTTGACACTCCTTCATTCACGACCAGTACTTGGTTGGCGGCCACTTCCGTGAGCGTCTCCACGAGCCCGCTTGGCCAGTTGATCTCCACGGTGGCTGTGGTGGCCTGGCCCAAGCCGAAGTGGGCCATCAAGCTGCTCATGTATCGGAAACCATCGCCGCTCTTCACATCGCGGATCTGGCTGAGTCCATCGGTGATCACCCGGATGCGGGCACCGATGCCGTTGCTGTTGCTCACGGCGCCGACTGGTTGGATCCGAAGCCAGTTGTTACCCGTGCCTTGGTTGATGTGCGCAGAACCACCGGATTCCACGATGTCCAAATAACCGTCGTTATCCAAGTCGCCCACAGGGCCATTGCTGGGCACGCTGATGTCCATGGTGAACGTACCGTCACCATCATTCACGAGCATGCCGGCTCCTCCCAGGATGTCCAACCAACCGTCGTTGTTGAAATCGTGGGTGGTCCACTCGATGCTCTGGCCTTGGTTCGCGTTCGCCCCGGCCGTGTTGGTGATGTCGGTGAAGGTGCCATCGCCATTGTTGCGCATAAGCTTGTGGACAGTGCTGCTGCTGCTGCCGATGAAGCCATCCATATCGCCATCGTTATCGAAGTCGCCCCAAGCGCTGCTCCAGCTTTGGTGACTATCGTTCCAGCCGAGGTCCGGGGCGATGTCCGTGAATACACCTCCAGTGGAATTGGGCATCATCAAGTCCTCCGGATCACACCCGCACTTCGCCACGAAAAGGTCCATCAGGCCATCGTTGTTCATGTCGGTGAAAACCGAGCCGTAGTTCCCACAGGTCTCCCCATAGCCTCCTTGCACGAAGTCGAGGTCGTCGATACCGTTGTTGATGAATGCCACGTTGGCATCCACATCGTGGCAGGAGAAGCCGTCAAGATGCCCGTCGTTGTTCAAGTCCACCATGTTGGTGCGCTGACAGAACACATACTCGGAATACGAGCGCTCCGTGAATGCGGTCCCATCTTCATTCGCATACATGAAGGTGACGCCTTCACCTGCACCGTACATCAGGTCGTTCGCGCCGTTCTTGTCCAAGTCACCTACACAAAGGCTCCACGATGCGGTGTGGTCCGCAGCTGGAGTGGGGATATTCACGAATTGGAAAGTACCATTGGCCTGTTGGTAGCCGATGCGGATGTTGCTGGTGGACGGCGCTACAAGGTCGTCAAGTTGATCGTTGTTCATGTCCACGAGACCCATACTATAGGAAAGGCCATTGATGGTCACGAGCTGGAAATCCACCAAATTGACCGGAGGCGGGGGAGGAGGGAACAGGCTCAGGCGGAATGAGAATCCGGTCGATGTCCAGTTGTCGTCGAAGACGATGATGTACGTGACATTCGCTTCGGCCGAGAACTCCACGAGCGAGGTCAAACTGCCACCACCGTCATCATCGCTCGCGTAGCATTGCAGTGCACCACACGTTCCGGTGTAGACCTGTACCCGCGTATCGACCGCTGGTAGTCCAGCCAGGTTGGTGGTGATCATCACCCCGGTGTCCACTGGTGAGGTGAAGCTGTACCACTCCGCCAGATCAGGACTGCCGAAAAGGCAATCCACCGGGCTGCCCTGTCCATCGATCGACTGCACCTGGTAAGTGCCTTCCGCGAGGGGAACAGCGGTGAGGCACGTGTTCTGAGCTTGGATCAATGAGCTCGAAATGAGCCCGGCTCCGAGAAGTAGTTCTTTGAACATGGGATCTTATCTGGTTTCTGGTTCAGGGGCAGGCCGGTTGCAGGCTGTTTATCCAAGCGGTCATCAGGGCCAGACCCTCCTCATCGACCAACGTGCGGCCGAGCAGGGGCATGCGAACAGCTTCATCGGTGGAGGCCATCCGGTAGTGGAGCAGGGATCGGCCCACACTTCCACGGGCTACGATGTGTGTGTGTTGAGGTAGCAGTGGATCGTCCGGAGGCACGCACACGCCGAGGTTCACCGGATCCTCCGTTTCGTGGAACGCGAAACGCATGGGGCGATAATCGCAGTGACTGTTCTCGCGATGGCAATGTGCACAGTTGATGTCCACATAAGCACGCACACGATCCTGAAGGCTCACGTTCGTATCCTTCCAGTTGGGCACGGTCCTGATGTTCTTGGGCCGCGAAGAAGAAAGGTAGCCTTCGGCTGTCCAGCGGGCCAGTTGGTTCTGCACACCATCACGGTAGGTGAAGTCGCTGTTCAGGTTCTGCGGCCGCGGACCGATGGGCACCGCTACATCACTGGCCTTGTGGCAGGTGAGGCACTCAGCTTCCGAAGGGATCCGGTAATTCGCCGATCGCTGGGTACCGTTATCATCGATCCAGGTGATGGGTGTATAACCGCCATCCAGGTCCAGCACGGCTTCGGTCTGTTCGTCGTTCCAGATGTAGTCTGCGAATTCCCATTGGCCATTCCGTTTGAACAGCAGGCGGGTCTCGATGATCCTGCGTGCATTGGATGGCAGCACATTGTCGTAGTAGAAGGTCTTGATGAGCACGGTGCCTTCGGGGAAGTCGAGCAGTTCTTGGTCGCCGTTGTAGGTGGCCTTCACATCGGCGGGCATCCACACGAAACGGAATTTGTGGGCATGATCGGTGAACAGCGTGTTGATGGGCGCGTAGGGTACCACGCCCGGCACGGGTCGCTGCAGGGCCATTGCACCTTTGAAGAAGCCATAATCCGAGAGTTCAGGTAAAGGGAATTCGGTGACATCGAGCACCAGCTTGGCGCTCCCGGATTCCATCACCGCCTGTCCGCCGAGTTCTTCTTTGGCGCAGGACACAAGGATCACGAAGGGGAGCAGGAGCAGGAGAATGACTTTTTTCACGGCTGTGGAGCTTGCTTGTAGACCACGAATATCGGTAGGACTGTTAGGTGACCCTGAGGCGTTGCCTGCCTTATGGCCTGTGTCGCTATTATTCCTGAGCTGCCGGAACAAAGCGGGGTGTTGGTGCGTCCTACCTTTGCATCATGCCTGATCCTGTGGCTTCCGGCCTGCGACCGCTCACCTTCGACCAGTGGGGCCTAGGGCTTTCCCGTCCATTGATGATCGCCGGGCCGTGCAGCGCCGAAAGCGAAGAACAGATGCTCGCGACAGCGAAGGGTATCGCCGCAACAGGTGCCGCGCAAGTGCTCCGAGCTGGCATCTGGAAGCCCCGTACCCGCCCCGGTGCCTTTGAAGGAGCTGGTGACCGGGCGTTACCCTGGTTGCAACGGGCGAAAGCCGAGACCGGATTGCTCACCATGGTGGAAGTGGCCACCTCGGAACACGTGGAGGCCGCGCTGCGAGCGGGCATCGACCTCCTTTGGATCGGGGCTCGCACCACGCCCAATCCGTTCAGCGTGCAAGAGATCGCGGACGCCCTCCGTGGGGTTGATATCCCGGTGATGGTGAAGAACCCGATCAACCCCGACCTACAGCTCTGGATCGGGGCTTTGGAGCGTTTGGAACGCTCGGGACTTCGGCGGTTGGCCGCCATTCATCGGGGATTCTCCTGGTTCGAGCGTACGCCCTTCCGCAACAGCCCGATGTGGGAGTTCCCCATTCGTTTGAAGGCAGCCTTTCCCGATCTGGAGATCATCGGCGACCCTAGTCACATAAGTGGTGCTAGGGACAAAGTCGGAGGGGTGGCCCAACAAGCTTTAGACCTGGGTTTCAGTGGGTTGATGATAGAGGTGCACGTGGATCCGACCAAGGCTTGTAGTGATGCGGACCAACAGTTGACCCCCGAAGCCTACGGCGATCTTGTGGACAGCCTCATCTTCCGGCAAGCTCTTCCCACGGCTGGCATGCGGGATAGGCTTCAAGAACTCCGTGACCTGATCGACCAGCTGGATGAGGAGATCGCACAGAAGCTGGGCTCCCGGATGGAGATCGCCGCTCGTATAGGGGACCATAAACGCCTCCACCAAGTGGCTATCCTTCAGTCGGAGCGCTGGGAGCGCATCATGTCCCGCCAGCTGGAACTGGCGCCCCACTTGGGTTTGAGCGAGGCTTTCGTGCGGGAGTATATGGACGCGGTCCATCGCGAGAGCATACGCCAGCAGACCACCCCGGAGGGTGGTGAGCCGACCACCATCCCCGCAGGATCGCAAGCCTCCCCTGAGGTCGGGCTGGACTGTTGACCCCTTGGTCAGCTACCTTTCGCCTTCCTGCAACGTACCGGAACCTCACATCGTACAGAACACATGCTCAAACACTACGCACTCCTGGGTGCAATGGCCCTATCGGTCACGACCGCTTGGTCACAACTCAGCTTCACCAACGCTTCCGATCGAAAGAGCAGTGTTACCGCGAGCGGTGGCTGCATGGGTGTGGTGGATATGAACGGCGATGGATTGGATGACCTGGCCATCCTGCACAATGCACGCACCTTCCAGGTGGATTACCAGAATGCCGACGGGTCCTTCACCTTGGTGAACTATGGCAACGTAAGCAACGCAGGCCAGTGGGGTTGGGCCATCGCGGACATCGACAACAACGGTCACAAGGACATGATCAGTGGTGGCAACTCGGATGGTACGCATTACATGCGCATCACGGCTCCGGGCAATGGCACGCTGAGCGATCTCGGTGGGCCCATCATCTTCACCCAGGCCATGAGCATCGGCGACATTGACAACAACGGTCGGTTGGACGTGTTCGCCTGCAATGACGTGGGACCGAACAACCTCTGGTTCGCGAATGCCGGTGGCGACCTCATCGAGAACAGTGGCTACATCAACTGGACCACGAACCCCTCTTCGGACATGAGCGGCAACTACGGGAGCTGCTTCAGCGATTTCGATAGCGATGGCGACATCGACCTCTACATCGCCAAGTGCCGTCAGGGTGTGAATGACCCGAATGACCCGCGCCGCTGGAACAGGATGTTCGTCAACAATGGTTCGAACGCTTACTCCGATCTCGCCGTGAACTATGGTCTGCAGGTCCGTAATCAGACCTGGACGGCCGACTTCGGCGATTACGACAACGATGGTGACCTTGATATGGTGGCCACCAACCACGATGCGACGATCCAGTTGTTCGAGAACGTCAACAACAACTTCATCGATGTCACCTCCGGATGCGGCATGGAGTTCAACGGCTTCTTCCTCCAGAGCAAGTTCGTGGACTTCGATAACGATGGCTTCCTCGATGTGCTGATCGCGGGTGGTGACGAGTACTTCTTCCAAGGCAATGGCGACGGCACCTTCACACGGATCGACGGTCTGTTCCCCGCTGGTCGTGACATGCACAGCTTCGCCACCGGCGATCTGAACAACGATGGTTTCCAGGACGTCTTCGCCAACTACGGCACCGGCTATATCACGCCAGATGCGGCTCAAACGGACCGTTTGTGGCTGAACGAAGGGAACGACAACCACTGGTTCACCGTGCGTTTGCAGGGAACCATCAGCAACCGCGACGCAGTGGGAGCACAAGTCCGCATCACCGGCCCTTGGGGCACACAGGTGCGCGAGGTGAAGGCCGGTGAGAGCTATGGTATGGTAACCACCTTCGCCTGCAGTTTCGGCTTGGGCGAGCACACCACGATCCCAACAATGTCGATCCGCTGGCCGAGCGGCTTGGTGGAGACCTTCAACAACCTCGCTGCTGACCAAACGGTCACGGTGGTGGAGAACACCTGCATCAGCCCGGTAGCCAGCATCACCACGCCCACGGCACCGATCGTGTGCGGCAACGGCGACCAGCTCACCTTGACCGCGAACGATGGTTTCGAGTACCTCTGGAACACAGGGGCCACCACGCGCGATATCAATGTTACCCAAGCGGGGAACTACTCGGTCACCATCGACGATGGGGAAGGCTGCACCGCCACCACCAGCATCTTCGTGGAACAGAGCCCCGATGAGACACCGACCGTGAGCGTGACAGGTGATGTACGTGGTTGCGAAGGTGACGCTGTGTTGCTCACCTCTTCCGCAGCCAATGGCTATACCTGGAACAATGGCATGGGGAACACCCAGTCCATCAACGTGACCTCTTCTGGCCAATATGCGGTCACCATCCAAGGGGTTTGCGGAGCCTTCTCCAGCGCAGCTGTGGAAGTGGACTTCCTGGATGCCCCGGCAGCACCGCTGGCCGACGACGTAACAACCGCGATCAACACCAGTGCCACGCTGGAAGCTGTCGGTGAGAACATCGAGTGGTTCAACGTGCCGGTCGGAGGCAGCGCTATTGCGAGCGGTAACAGCTTCACGACACCGGTGCTGAACACCAATGCCACGTACTGGGTGTCGAGCAGCACGGTGCACGGTGGTGAGAGCTTTAACGGGGGGCGCATCAACAACACCACCAGCGGCATCTACCACACCAACACGGACAACTACCAGATCTTCACCGCCTTCGAGGATATGATCATCACGAGCGTGAAGGTCTATTCCAACGGGTTGGCCAACCGCACGATCGCCGTGGTGGACCAGAGCAATGGAAGTACGATCGCCACCGGCACCTTCAGTATCCCAGCCGGTGAGAGTCGCGTGCAACTGAACTTCAATGTGCCTGCGGGTGGGCCTTACGGTCTACGTTGTGTGGGTGGTAATCCCGGTCTCTGGCGTGATGGCTTGGGCAGCAATCCGACCTACCCCTATGCATTGGGTACGCTCGGTAGCATGACCAGCAGCAGCGCTAGCGGGAACAACGCAACGGCCTACTACTACTTCTTCTACGACATCGAAGTCGCCAGTCCGAGCGTGACCTGCGTTGGCCCCCGGACCCAAGTGGATGTTCTCGTCGGGCCTACCTCGATCTCCGATCGTTCCAGTGCAACGGCCTTCAACGTTTGGCCGAACCCCACGCGCGGCCTGATCACCATCGGTCTCGAACAGATCTCCGGCGAAGCTGTGTTGGAGGTATTGGATGTGGCAGGGCGCTTGGTGCACACCACCAACCTGGACCGCGCCATGCAAGGCCAAGCTGTAGTGGACCTGAGCGGGCTTGCTGCCGGTGATTACAGCCTCGTGCTGCACCATGCGGAAGGTCGTCAGACCACGCGTTTGGTGATGCAGTAGTCATCGCTTTACTCCTCGAAGGCCCGTGCATTCAAGATGCACGGGCCTTCTCGTTGTATCCCTGCGACCCGTGGCTGCGTACAAGGCCCGCAAACCACCTTTTATGCGCAACACCAACCTGTTGATCCTGATCGTCTCCATCGCCACTCTCTCCGCCTGTGCGAAAGCTGGCAAGGAAGTGGCCGAAGAACTCGGACTTACCCCAGCCACCTGCGGCACGGACGGTGCGCGTGTACAAGTGGACATCGATGGTTCCTCCTTCTGCGCCGACGGCAGCATCGTAGCGGTTTCCGATGGAACCAGTGCGTCCATCACGGGCATCGGTCTGTTGGGCAACACGTTCAGCGCCCAGGTCGACTCCATCGCGCTGGGTGAGCACACCATCTCCGAAGCTTCCAATGCCCTGTTGTTCATGAGCACCGGCACACCGTATGTCACCGTGGGTGACAGCGCGGGATGGCTGGCTATCGATGAGCACGATGCCGCGAACCGCCGACTGAAGATGCGTTTCCAAGCCGTCGTGTTCAATGAGATGAATGGCCAAACGAAGCCCATCAGCGGTTCGCTGGATGTGATCTACACCACGACGGAGTGACGAGATCGGCACGGTTCTGGTGATCTTCGCGATCACAAAGAACCACCTCATGCGACTCGTACACATCGCACTTGCGCTACCCTTGATCTTTCTGACGGCCTGCAATAAGGAGGATGATGATGCGGCCACACCGGCGCCCTCCACACCCGCGGTTTGCGGCATCGCGGGAGCCCGTCTCCAAGCTACGTTCCAAGGAAATTCCTTCTGTGCCAATACCTCCTTGTTCGGTGATCTCGGCAACCACCTCACCGTGAACGGGATCGCCAGCAATGGCGCCACGCTCACCCTGGAGCTGGACTCCTTGGAAGTGGGCTCCTATGAGATGGATGGCAGTACCAACTACATGATCCATACGAGCGCGTTGGCCATGGCCTACGAAACGGTGAACGCCACCCCTGCCACCTTGAACATCATCTCCCACGACATGGGCAGCAACCGTATCCAGGGCAATTTCAGCGGGCCCATCGTGGAGCCTGTCGGTGGCACCAGCGCTCAGATCAGCGGCGCCTTCGACATCACGTACACCGAGTAGGGTGGTCTTACCTTTCGCCGGTGACCTTGGAAGAGGAAAGCGGCATGACTTCAACACGGATCGCCTTGATCGGCGTTGGGGGGACGGGGTGCGCCCTGCTCCCCTTGCTTTGTGCCTTGCCGTTTGATGGTATCACTTTGATCGACGGCGATACGGTCGAAGCGAGCAACCTCGAACGGCAGCTGCTCTTTTCGCAGGAGGATGTCGGTAAGCCGAAGGTCCATTGTGCTGCGACCAGACAACAGCAGTTGGCGAACGGAAAGCGGTTGGTGCCGGAATTCAGGTTCGTGGATGCCCGGAACTGCAATGACCTCCTTCAAGGCCACCACCTCGTTGCCGACTGCACCGATGACCTTGTGGTGCGCGGCCTCATCGAGGACTGCTGCCGGAATTTGCTCATTCCCTTGGTGAGCGGTGCGGTCCATGGCCATCAGGTGCAGGTGATCACGGTTCACGAAAAGATAAAGCCTCCTGCGGAGAGCAGCTTTTTCCGTGGCCGTGCCTCGGAGGATCAGTTGGGCTGTGAGATGCAGCAGGTGCCGGCTGCCATCACCACCTTGACCGCCGCGCTGATGGCCTTGCGCATCCGTGACATCATCAATGGAGGCTCCGGTCTCGTTGGTGTGATGGACCTGGTGGATGGTGAACACGGCCACTGGATGCGCATCCAAGGCCCCGGCACGGACGAATTCATGGACACCCCGGTAACACCCTTGCATCGCGGATGAACGAGGTCGCGCTCGCGCTGCTGCTGGCCTTGGTGGCCTTCCTCTATGCCAGTGTGGGGCACGGTGGCGCGAGTGGTTATATCGCGGTGATGACCCTGCTCGGTTTCGCCCCGGACATGGTGCGGCCCACCGCGCTGGTGCTCAACCTCTTCGTCAGCGCCATGGCCTTCGCTCAATTCGCGCGCGCCGGTCATTTCCGTTGGACGATTTTCTGGCCCTTCGCCGTGGCTTCAGTGCCCTTGGCGTGGGTGGGTGCGCGCATCCACTTGGACACGCTCCTATACAAGCGCATCCTCGCTGTGTGCCTGGTCTTCGCGGTCGCCCGATTGCTCGGAGTCTTCGGCGGTGGTGATGAACGGAGAGGCTCGCCAGCGCTGTTCGTGGCCATCGGGCTCGGCGCGATGCTTGGCCTGGTCTCCGGCATGATCGGCATCGGAGGTGGCATTCTACTAAGTCCGTTGTTGCTCTTGTTCGGCTGGAGTACCGCCAAGGAGAGCGCTGCGATCAGTTCGGCCTTCATTTTCGTCAACAGCCTTGCCGGCCTCGGCAGTCTCGCCGCATCGGAGGGCTTCGGTATGTTCAACGGCGACCACCTGCTCTGGATCAGCGCCGCTTTGCTAGGTGGCACGTGCGGAGCTTATGTCGGCGCTCAACGGTTCAGTCAGGTGCGTTTGCGGCAGGTGCTGGGTGGCGTCCTGTTGTTCGCATCCATCAAACTCTTCTTCGCATGATCACTGTGGAAGAGGCCTTGGGGATCGTGCTCGCACAGGTGCCGGAACTTCACCCTGAAGAAGTGCGGTTGGAGGATGCCGCAGGTGCATATCTCGCCGCGGATGTGACCGCGCCGTACGACCATCCCTTGTTCGACATGAGCGCGGTGGATGGGTACGCCTTCCGCTTCGATCCTGTGGTCGCACAGTGGAAGGTCGTTGATCAGGCACCGGCCGGTTCCGCGCGATCCACGGGCTGTCCGCCGGGTTGCTGCGTGCGCATCTTCACGGGTGCCCAAATGCCACCGGATACGGATACCGTGGTGATGCAGGAGTTCACCACCCGGACGGTTGATATCATGGTGCATTCCGATCGAAAGCTTGTGCAGGGTGGGAATGTTCGACGGCAGGCCGAGCAAGTGAAGCGGGGCGAGGTGATCCTCCGGCAAGGTGAACTCCTCTCACCTTCAGCGATCGGACTTTTGGCTTCGGTCGGTGTGCGTTCCGTACCGATCAAGCTGGCTCCTGAGGTGGCTGTGTTGGTGACCGGTGATGAGTTCGTGGAAGGTGATCGCGTCGAACCCGGTAAGATCTTCAGCAGCAACGGTCTCATGTTGGAGGCGGCCTTGCGGGTCGAGGGTCTGCTCTCCGAATGCGTGCATGTGCCCGATGAAGTGCAGGCGTTGGATAGCGCCATCGAACAGGCGGCACGGTTCAATGAGGTGGTCATCTCCACCGGTGGGGCATCGGTGGGTGACCATGACCTGGTACACGATGCCGTTCTACGCGCTGGTGGCATGATCCACTTCCATGGCGTAGCCCAGAAACCCGGCAAACCGATGCTCTTCGCCACCGTCCATGGTCGGCCCTTCTTCGGTTTGCCGGGTAATCCACGGGCCGTGCTTGTCCTCTTCTACATATACGTCCTCCCATTCCTTAGGGCCATGCGAGGTGCGCGAGGAAGTGGACTGCGCAAGGAACGACTTCCGTTGGCTGCCGACCTTTTGTTGAGGGGTGATCGGGCGGAGTTCAGGGCCGGTCGGCTTCGTGGCGGTGCCGTCGAGTTGCTCGCGGAGGAAGGCTCGCATATGCTGCGCTCCATGACCGAAGCTCAGGTGATCGTCCATTTGCCTTCCACGAAGCGCACTTGGCGGACAGGAGAACCGGTCGAGGTCCTCCATTTGCCGCATCACTCCAACGAACGACTCGCATGACCGTGCACGCGCAGCAGGATGCTGAAGGTTGGACAGGTGTGGTGTTGGCCGGAGGGCGTAGCAGCCGCATGGGGCGGGACAAGGCCTTGGTCGACTATCATGGGCGCCCACTGATCCTTCACGCCATCGACACGTTGCGCCCACACGTGAACGAATTGCTCATCATCGGGGATCCGCTGGTGTATGATCATTTCGGACCGCTTGCCTTGGCCGATGATATGCCGGGGAACGGACCCTTGGGTGGTATCGTCACGGCACTGCGCTATGCGTGGCACGAGCGGTTGATCATCCTGGCCTGTGACATGCCGCACGTATCGGCCCGGTTCATCGCCACGCTGAAAGCGGCCTTGGATGATGGACACGATGCCGTGGTGGCCCAATGCGACGGTCGGTTGGAGCCTTTGGCCGCGGTTTACACACGCCGGTGCCGCGACTCCTTCGCTTCGCAGGTCCGGGCAGGCAAGTTGAAGATGTCCGATGCCATCGAGCTGGTCCACACGAGATACATACAGGTTTGTCCCGGTGAGGGCGAATGGCCTTCGGATCTTTTCCGCAACATCAACGCGCCGAGCGATCTTTGACCCACCATGCGGATCCTTCTGTTCGGTTCCATCGCCGAGAAAGCGGGTGCCTCGTCGATCGAGTTCGATGCGCCGAGTTTGGCCGCGTTACGTCAGCAGCTCATCGCGCGTATCCCCGACTTGGAGCACATGCGCTACGCCATCGCCGTTGATCGTGTGGTCATGAACGAGGACCGGCCACTGGCAGGTTCCGAGGAGATCGCGGTATTGCCACCCTTCGCAGGCGGATGAGCACCACAAGCGGAAATAGGGAGACTGAACGAAAGGCGGGCGGAAGATCCTCCGGTCCTACGGTCAAGGACATCTTCGTGGAGGGGGCCATCGATCCGGCTTTCATCGCCACGAGCATCGCGAAACATGCCACCCGCATGGATATCGGGGCGCACGAGATCTTCTTGGGTCAGGTGCGCGCGGATGCAGTTGCAGGGGCGGATGGTCATCCGTCCGCTACAACGGTATCCGCCATCGAGTACACCGCGTACCGTGACATGGCCTTGGAGCGCATGACCGTCATCCGCGAGGAGGCTTTTGCGAAATGGCCCAGCATGACCTGCTTGCACGTGCATCATAGCCTGGGCTCCATTCCGGCCGGTGCGTTGTGCTTCATGGTGTTCGCCAGCGCACCGCACCGCCAAGCCGCACGCGAAGCCGTTGCATGGGTGGTGGACCGGATCAAAGCCGAGTTGCCCATCTTCGGTCGGGAGGTTCTCTCGGATAGCACCCATCTTTGGAAGACGAACCGGTAGCAATGAACTACCGCGACTTTCTAGGGATAGCTAGCACAGGTACACCCCCATGATCGACATCACCCATAAACCCACCTCCCTGCGCGAAGCCACGGCCACGGCCTTGGTCTCGGTGAGTGATGCAGCCACGATCAAGGCCCTACGGGAGAAGCGCGTGCCCAAGGGCGATGTGCTGGAGAGCGCCCGGGTCGCCGCCTTGTTCGGTGTGAAGAAGACCCACGAGCTGATCCCTGATTGCCATCCGCTGCCGATCGAACATGCGGAGTGCACTTTCGCGGTGGGTGAGATGGATATCGTCGTCACCATGCGTGTGCGCACCATCTACCGCACCGGTGTGGAAGTGGAGGCCATGCATGGCGCTAGTGTCGCAGCACTCACGATCTACGACATGCTCAAACCCATTGACAAGGGCGTGATGATCACGGGCATCAAGTTGCTGGAGAAGAAGGGCGGAAAGAGCGACTGGAAGGACCGCTTCGAGGCGCCGGTAAGGGCGGCTGTCTTGGTGATCAGCGATGGTGTAGCGAGCGGTAAAAAGGAGGACAAGGCCGGTGCCAGCATCGCGGCACGGTTATCCGCGCTCGGTGTATCGGTGGAGATACGAGCCGTGGTCCCTGACGAGCCAGAAGACATCGCTGCACTGGTGAAGGCCTGGGCGAATGAGGGACTGGATCTGATCCTGACCACCGGAGGCACGGGTCTGTCACCACGGGATCGCACACCGGAAGCGCTGGCACCCTTGCTCGACCGCGAGGTGCCGGGGATTATGGAAGCGGCTCGCAGCTACGGCCAGGAGCGCATGCCGTGGGCCATGATGAGCCGCGGTGTCGCAGGCATGATCGGCCGCACTTTGGTGATCACCTTGCCGGGCTCCACGCGCGGTGCACAAGAAACCATGGATGCGCTCTTTCCTTTTGTACTCCACGTGGTGAAGGTGCAGGAGCATGCGTTCCGGCATGGGCTCTGACCCGTCTTTCCGTTCTTTGCGCCCATGGTCAACGGCAAGGATGCGTGGGTGGAGGAGTTCGTGCTTCACCACATCGGGGGTGGTACGGTGGAGAGCACCTTCAGTGATTACTCCGCCGTTCTAAAGGGAGAGGAGGAGCAGGTCTTCCTTCGGAAGCTCTTCCTCAAGCCATTCGCGCAGATGGCCATCACCTCGGAGTTCACCCATGCGGTGGGCCTGGAGTACAACGTGCTCTACAACCTATGCCAGGAAGCCAACAGCGGCACGGACCTGGTCGCCAGTTCGGTCTCCATCGCGAAGCACCTGGTGAACATCTCGCGCCACCACAACATCAAGGGCGGCGACCTCTTCGTGGCGCGGATGAACGGCGTGGGGCTCGGCAACGAGCGTTACGCGGCCTTGGGCATCTATAAGTTCGAGGAGAAGGAAGTCTTCATCGAGAGCCGCACGGCGGACGGGAAGGTTTCGATGTGGCTCAATCGTGGGCTGGGTAACCTGAAGCCTAACAAGGCCTGTTTGGTGGTGTTCACCCCCGAAGCACCAACGGTCTTCGTGGTGGACGACAACGAGGCCACGGAATACTGGCAGAAGGATTTCATCGGCCACCAGCCGAAGCGGGACCACGTGAACAGCACCAGCAATGTGCTCGAGCTCACGAAGGAGTTCATCACGCAGCAACTTCCACAGGAGTTCGACCTCCCCAAAGCGGACCAGATCGACCTGTTGAACCGATCGGTCCAGTATTTCAAGGAGAACGCGGCCTTCGACCGATCGACATTCACCCAGCAGGTGTTCGAGGAAGAGGGGATGATCGATGCTTTCGACCGCTTCGGGAAGGCCTATAAGGAAGAGAAGTCCGTTGCCTTCGATGATCACTTCGAGATCAGTAGCCATGCCGTGAAGCGACAGGCTCGAGTGTTCAAGAGCGTCTTGAAACTCGACAAGAACTTCCACATCTACATCCACGGTGATCGCGACCGGATCGAGCGCGGTGTTGATGAGCGGACCGGTCGCAAGTTCTACAAGATCTACTACGACGAGGAGACCTAGGTCTTCAACCGCCGATGCTCACCATCGGTCGCACGCTGAGGTCGCTCAGCACCTCTTCCTGCTTCTCTGGTCTGAACTGGGGCAAGCCTCCGAGCATCGCATGTTTGGCCAGCACGTTCGCTTCGATCAGCGGAGCGATGTCCTCGCCGCGTCGTAAGGCGGAGAGGATATCAGTCTCTTCCCGTGCGAAAAGGCAGTTGCGCATCTTCCCTTCGGCGGTCAGGCGCAAGCGGTCGCAGCTTCCGCAGAACGGTTCGGTCACCGTACTGATCACCGCGAAGGTGCCCTGCCAGCCGGGGATGCGGTAGGCTTTGGCGGTGCTGTGCACATCGTCGTTCAGCTTCTCGAAGGAATGCACGCTGCCGATGTGGCCCAGCATCTCGGCATAGGTGTAGACCCGCTCACGCCCCCAGTGGTTGCCAGCGAAAGGCATGAACTCTATGAAACGCACGTGGATGTCCTTCTCCTTGGTCAATTCCACGAAGGGCAGGATCTCGTCGTCGTTGACGCCGCGCATCACCACCATGTTCAGTTTGATGCGCATGCCTCGTTGGTGAGCGAGTTGGACATTGGTCCAGACCTGTTCGTAGGAGTCGCGGCGTGCGATGCGTTTGAAGCGCTCGGCGTCGAAGGTGTCCAAGCTCACGTTCAAGCTGCGCAAGCCGGCATCGAGCAGCTGATAGATGTATTTGTGCAGGGATACCGCGTTGGTGGTCAGTCCCAGCTTCACGCCCATGGCGTTCAGGTCGCGGACGATGTCCACCACATCGGGTCTGAGCAGCGGTTCTCCACCGGTGAGGCGGATCTTGTCGATGCCGAAGCGGTCCACGAACAACCGGGCGATAGTCGTGATCTCGCTGCGCGTCATAAGCTCCTCGCGCCGCAGGAAATGTTGGTCCTCCGGCATGCAGTAGGTACAACGCAGATCGCATTTGTCCACGATGCTGATGCGCAGGCTGCGGTGTGTGCGTCCGTGGGTGTCCAAGAGGGCCATGGCCGCTCAAAGGAACGACATGGAGAGGCTTTGTCGCCAGATGGAACCAAACCCTAGGGTCCACGTAGAACAGGGAGTAAAGGACAATGGCGTTCTGCTCTCCCGTTGCCGGCGGTCCCCAACCCACAACTCGATCGGACCAATGAAACAACGAACTATGCTCCACCATGCTCTGCGCCAATGGCGCGTACTTGCCTTCACGCTGCTGTTGCCTGCACTGGCGACAGCCCAATCGGGATCGGTGGATCCCTCTTTCAACGTCGGCACGGGTGCCAACAACCGCATCTTCGCCATGGCCGCGCAACCGGACGGCAGTCAGATCATCGGGGGCACCTTCACCAACTATGCGGGAAATACGGTCAATCGACTAGCGCGCATCACGCGCACCGGTGCATTCGACAACACCTTCACCATCGGCACGGGCCCGAATGGACAAGTCACCGCGATCGCCGTGGATGCGGCAGGGCGGGTCCTCATCGGCGGCTCCTTCAGCATGTACAACGGTGTGCAACGCGCACGCCTAGCACGATTGAATGCTGACGGTACCCTTGACGCCACCTTCGACATCGGCACAGGCATGGGTGGGGGTGTGGTCACCGCCCTCGCCATCCAATCCGATGGCAAGATCATCGCAGCTGGAGCATTCAACACGTTCAATGGCGTTGCTCAGAACAGGGTGGTCCGCTTGAACACGGATGGCAGCCGTGACGCGACCTACAACATCGGCAGCGGCCCCAACGCGGACGTGTACGCATTATCGATAGACCAGGATGGCCGTGCAGTGATCGGCGGCGGTTTTGGAACGGTTAATGGCATCACACGGTCAGGCATCGCGCGCTTGACGACCACGGGCGCTGTGGATACCTCATTCAACCCGGGTGGTGGTTTCAATGGCTTGGTCTACGCAGTGGCGCACCAGCGCGATGGAGGCATCCTCGTGGGTGGCACCTTCACGAGCTACAACGGCTCCATCCCCGCAGCACGTATCGCACGGCTTCAGCGCAACGGCACCTACGATGCGACATTCGTGACCGGTACCGGTTTCAACAGTTGGGTGTACACCATCGCGTTGCAAGGTGATGGGAAGATCCTCGCGGGTGGTGACTTCACATCCTACAACGGTGGCACGCGCAACCGTCTCGCAAGGCTGAATACGAATGGTTCGCTCGATGGAAGCTTCAACACGGGGACAGCGTGCAGCAACTGGGTCTATGCCATCACGTGGCAACCAGAAGGCCGGGTCACGGCGGCCGGTGGATTCACCTTTTTCAACGGCAGTGCGCGGAATCGTATCATCCGTCTGAACTCCGTTTGCGACGAAAGCCTCGCGCTCACCTTGCGCACCGATGCCTTCGGGGCACAAACGAGCTGGGAGTTGCTCGGCGAAGGATTCACCTATCCGATCTGCAGTGGAACCGGCCTTGCCAGTTCCACCGAGACCACCGTATCGTGCTGCGTGCCCTATGGACCGCTACGTCTGCGTGTACTGGACAGTGCTGGCGATGGTATGACCAGCGGTGGGTACGTGCTCCACGATGCATCCGGTCGCCGGGTGATCGACAACCGGGATGATGGCGTCTTCGGTAGCGAAAGCAGCATCGCCGCGAACGGCTCGTTCTACCTGCCCATGGGTGCTGGTAAGCCGATCTTCACCGCGTGTGATAAGCTCGATTGGGTCAGCTCACAATATATGGTGGCCAGTGCGTTGCCGGAAGTGAGCGCACAGTGGGGTGTGGGCGACCAGACCGATGATGGCTATGAGTTCTGGTGGTACGATCCAGATGGCACGTATTCGCAACGCAAGTTCCGGAGTCACGCCACCTCGGATGGTTTCGGTACCGGAGCATTGCGCGCCTGCCACCAACGACTGAGCTGGTTCCCGGCCACGAACCCTATCCCTCAAGGAGTGCTGTTGAACGTGAAGGTGCGCGGGCGCGTCAACGGAGTGAACATGGAGTGGGGCACGGCCTGCCGCTTCAAGTTGGATCCCGTGGCTGCAGCATGCCCACAAACCCGCTTGATCAACATCCCGGGCCACCAGTACTTCTCGTGTGGTGTCACCAAGCCACGGAACAAATTCGTTACGGCCATGGCGGTCCCACAGGCGAACAAGTATGAGTTCGAGTTCACCAACGCGAGCTTGGGTTATTCGCACACCATTCAGTCCAACAATTACCACCGCTACCTCAACTGGACCACGAACCCCTTGGTGGCAGGGCAGACCTATAATGTGCGTGTGCGTGCCAGCCGCGATGGAGGCGTGAGCTTCTGTCCCTGGGGCGATGTATGCACGGTCACCATCGCTGCAGCTGCGCAAGGTGGCAGTTCGAGCATGATGGTGCAGGATGATGATGTGGAGTTTAACCTTTGGCCAAATCCAAGCACGGGCGACCAAGTAGCCCTTAGCGTGAATGGGCTGGTAGGTCCAACCACTGATATCGAACTCACCGTGATCGATGGAATGGGTCGCCTAGTACACCAGCGCAGCATCAGTACGGAGGGGCCGCAGTGGCAAGGCGATCTGCAGTTTCCCAGCACCCTGCCCACCGGCCAGTATTTCTTGCGCTACCGGATCGGCGATACTATGAGGACGCAGCGCTTCGTCGTCACGCACTAGTTCGCATCACTCCGAAGCCGGGCGAGGATCACCATCTTCGTCCGGCTTTTCATTTCCGTGTATCATGGCTGACCAAAAGTCCAAGGAACGTTGTCCGTGGTGCCTCAAGGATGAGGTGTACATGGCCTACCACGATGAGGTCTGGGGCCATCCCGAGCATGATGACCGCAAGCTCTTCGCGAAGTTGATCCTCGACGGTGCTCAAGCCGGACTGAGCTGGTATACCATACTCATCCGTACTGAAGGTTATGCGAAGGCGTTCGATGGTTGGGACGCTGAACGCATCGCACGCTACGGAAAGAAGGATGTGGAGCGGCTCATGCAAGACCCGGGGATCATCCGCAACAGGCAGAAGATCGAGAGCGCGATCAAGAACGCGCAGGCCTATCTGCGCATCATGGAAAGCGGGCATGGCGCCTTCGATGCCTTCGTATGGAAGCATGTGGGTCATGAACCGATGATGAACAGGTGGACATCCAGCGCGCAAGTGCCCGTGAACACCCCGGAGAGCGATGCGTTGAGCAAGGACTTGAAGAAGGCCGGGTTCTCCTTCGTGGGCACCACCATCGTGTATGCCTACATGCAAGCCATCGGCATGGTGAACGATCACCTGTTGGGTTGTTGGCGCCGGAACGTGTAGAAGCCGGAGGGCTGGGTTACCTTGTGGGCATGTCCAGTCTGGTGGTACCGGTGCGTGTGGCCACGGTGGAGGCCGCCGTCCACTCGGAGCGCGAGGACCTTTTGGTGGTCGAAGAACCGCTGGAGATCCGCTTGGGGTTCGGCGCCTTGGAAGACCGCAAGGAGATCCGGTTGAGCGTGACCATGCGCACTCCAGGTCACGACGAGGAGCTTGTTCGGGGTTTCCTATTCACGGAAGGTATCGTCCAGGATCAGCGGAGGATCCTGCGCATCGTCCAGTGTCAGCATGTAAAGGCCGAAGAGCTTGGCAATGTCATGCGTGCTGAACTGGATCCGACCATGGAGGTGGACCCAGCACAGTGGCAGCGCAATTTCTACACCACCAGCAGCTGTGGTGTTTGTGGGAAGAGCAGCATCGATGCGGTGCACGTGCAGTGTCAACAGCGCATCATCCCGTTCGGGCCCATCGATAGCGCCCTCATCACTGGACTTCCGGAGCGCATGCGCGATGGGCAGACCGTGTTCCGCCATACCGGAGGCATCCATGCGGCTGCGCTGTTCAGCAGGAAGGGAGAACTTCTCTTGCTGCGCGAGGATGTGGGCCGGCACAATGCCGTGGACAAGGTGATCGGAGCAGCACTGGGAACGAACCTGGCCCTGGCGGACACCTTGCTCTTGGTGAGCGGCCGAGCGGGTTTCGAGCTGGTTCAGAAATGCGTGGTGGCCGGTATTCCCTTGATGGCCGCGGTCGGCGCCCCTTCTTCGTTGGCCGTACAGCTGGCCAAGGGCAGCGGCCTCACGTTGATCGGCTTCCTGCGCGGTGAGCGCTTCAATCGATATGCACCATGACGGACAAGACCATCCCACACACCAAACGGATAGCAGCGTTGATGAAGGAACGGATCGCCGTGGTACCGTATGATCCTGAATGGCCGCAGCGCTACGCCGAGCTGGAGCTGCGCTTGAAGAAGCTGCTGCCGAAGAACCTCGTGCAACGCATCGCGCACATTGGCAGCACGGCGGTGCCTGGGCTCAGTGCGAAACCGATCATCGATGTGCAGGTGGAGGTGAACGACCTCGATGAAGTGCGCGAACGCGTCGTGCCCATGATGGAGGAGGATGGCTATGAGTTCATCTGGCGCCCCAGCATCGGCGAGGATGCGCCGTTCTACGCGTGGTTCATCAAGCGCGACGCACAAGGTGAGCGCACCGAGCACATCCACATCGTGGCACCGGACCATGTGAGCGCTGAGCGGATCATCTTCCGCGACCTGTTGCGCAAGTTCCCAGAGGAGGCAGCAGCCTATGAAGTGTTGAAGACCGCCCTGGCCAAGAAGTTCACGAAGGACCGTGCGGCGTACACGGCAGGCAAGACCGAGTTCATTCAAGCCTTGCTGCGGAAGGGAAGGGCGAGCGGCTTACGCTGAAACTGGAGCCCAGGAATGGCCAGGGGACCCTCCTGGTCAAGATCCCGCTCCGAGCGGCACGGCTTCCGCGACCATCTTGATGAACGGTGCAATCGGGCTCGCCAAGTCTATGCTATCCCAACCGGTTACCTGGTCGGTGCATAGGGGATGATCGGAACACTACTTTGAGCTCAGTAGCCACGCATGCGTGTGGTCGCCTTTGGCGGAACGCCAGAAATAGCAAAAGCGGTTCCGCTTGCTGTTCAACAAGGCTTGCACTTCAGGATGGTCCTTGTGGGGGTAGAAGATCCGGATGCGCCCAGTGTTCGGGTCGATCGAAGGAGCGGGGATGATCCCATCACCAGTGAAGGAGACCTGTAAACTACGAGCGATGCTGCCGACACGGGCCGGTGTACCTAAGAAGAGCAGGTCGCCGTTGGCCGTCGGGATGGCCTTGGTCACGCGGATCACTTCCAGAGCACCGCTGCTTCCCAAATGCAGCGCAGTGCGCAGACCACCTTCCTTGAATTGGTCGGGAGCGTGTACTGGTGAACCCATGGCCATCGCGTTTGTGGCAGTGAAGTTCGGCCGATCTAGGGGAAATCGATGTGTCTAAGCTCACCAACAGGCAAAACTTCATATTGGCTTAACATGGGTCGTTGGGAGTTCCGCCCTTGGACCATTGCGTGCCAGCGCGCAAAGCCGCAGAACGGTTGCCGGTCGATCGGGTATCCTAGCGATCGGCCCCGATGGCAGTGTGAAGAAGGAGATCGCCTACGAGTGACCAGGTCTTTTCACCGGATATGATGAAGCTCGCCGCGTGAGATGTTCTCGAAGAGCGTCCCATTGAAACGGAACAGCCCGCCACTGAAGCCGAACCAAAGCATTCCCTTGCTATCCTCCAGCACCGCTTGCACACCGAAGTTCTGGATCAGATCAGGCCGTTCGGTCTCATCGAAGAGCGTGAACGGCAGGCGGTCCGTACGGAGCAAAGAGGGAGGAGTGTACCGATAGGCTCCCAACCCTACCGACCCGATCCAGACGTGGCCGGAGCGCAACGCGTATACCGTGTACACATCGGTACCGGTGAGCCCCTTCACATCGGGGAATTGCGTGAAGATCTTGCCATCGTAGCGCGCAACGCCTCCTTCTTGGATGGGTGGGAAGTCCGAGGTGATGCAGCCGAACCACAGGTTGCCGTCCACATCCTCCGTGATACTCGCCACGTTGTTGCTGCAGAGGCCGTCCTCCTTGGTGAAGTGCGTGAAGGTCTTGCCATCGAACTTGGTCGCGCCATACCCATCTCGTCCGAACCAGATGTTGCCCTTGCTGTCCTCGATGATCTCCCACACCTTGCCCTTCACCCACTTGTGCGAGGGTTCCTTGATCGACGGAATGGGGATATCGAAAGGCTGGAACTGTTTCCCATCATATTGGAAGGCGCCGTCATTGGTTCCTGCCCATAACGTTCCGTTCCGATCCACGAGTAATACGCAGCCCGGCCCGTGTAAGCCCTGTTCGGTCTTGAACGCTGTGAACGTGGTGCCATCATAGCGTGTGGCCCCGTCGTGCGAACCGATCCAGATGTGGCCTTGCTTATCCTCCACGATGCTGGAGGATACCATGTCGGCCAGGCCGTCCTCGGTGGTGAAGTACGTGAGGCGTTCTCCAAGAATGACCGATGGCCGGGGTGAGTAGCGTATCACGCCATCGCCCACCGTGCCGAACCAGAGGTTGCCCTTGCTATCCTCGAAGGCAGCCACGATGTAGGCACTAAGCTGGGCGGTGTCGCCCACGGCGGCAATGGCGTCTGCACTGTCAGCCTGTGCAGCCTCGTTGGGGGTGGTGGTCACCTGCGCCTGGCACGCGAACAGAACGACAGTTCCGCCAAGAAAGAATGCGGAGGTGATGACGCTCTTGTGCTGCATGTACCGCGGATGTCTGGGCAAGGTAGATGTCCTGGTCATGCGAGATGCATCGCCGATAGACAAGGATCGTTAATGAACGCTGCGCGACCAACCCACCTAGGTTCGCTCATCGGTCCGTATACCGAAAGTTATATTGACCAGAGCGGTGAGGCACGGTTGCTTTGGGGCCGTAAACCCAACGCCCATGCGCCTCGCGTTCACCCTATCCATGATCGCCTCACTTCCTTGGATGACCCATGCACAAAGCGTGCTCATCTACAGGAACGACTTTGTCACGCCCAACGAAGCACCCTCCAATGCCGGGTGTCAGCAGGACTTCAGCGATACGCCGGTGAACACCTTGTGGGAGGGAACCGGCGCGGGAACGTTCAGCGGGGCCTTTCAACAGTCCAGCACCATCGAGACCATCAGCATCAATGGACCAGCCGACGTATACGATGACCCCACCAATGACCACGGTGACTATTGCCTGGGCATGCTCAATGCGAATTTCGGTGATAAGCTCGCCTTGATCATCGACCGAGCCGGGTTGCCCTTCGTGAACATCTCCATGGACATGTCCGCGATCAACACCACGTGTGGAGGGCCTTTCACTTTGAGCACACCGAACTTCCTGATCGAAGCCCTCGACGCACCTGCCGGGATCTTCAGCATCAATACCACCGAAGTGCTCGCATCCGATACGCTCGTCGGTATCGCTCCCAATGCGCCGAATGGGGCAGGGAGTTTCGTGTTCAATTGGGCCTCGGCCACGGGCTCCTTGGATGTGAGTGCGAGCACGGATGATCAGGTGGCCATACGCTTCACCCTTCTCAACACGGGTATTACGACCGCCTCGCCGATCTACTCCGCCTTCGACAACATCTACATCGAAGCATCCACGGTGGAGGTCATCAGCAGCTTGGCTGAACTCCGCGAACAGGAGCTTCAGATCTGGCCTAACCCGGTGACCGACCAGCTCCGCATCACCGGCGTTACGAGCGGCACCGCCGTGGAGGTCCTTTCGATCACCGGCCAGCGTGTGGCTCAGTTGACCACGGCATCAGGTGGCGTAGTGGATGTGACCACCTTGGCAGCTGGTACCTACATGGTGCGGACCAGCTTGGATGGAGTGCTGCGTCAAACGCGATTCGTGAAGAACTGAGCGGCGCGCTGGCCTTTGGGGTGAAGGAACGGCGCTCCAGGTGCAGTTTCGGTCTGGTAATTGTGGGTCGAACGGTCACTTGACCACAGCACCCATGATGCACCATACCCTCGTCTTCGCGCTCCTGCTACAGTTGCCGCTATACGTCGTAGCGCAACCCGACCAGGTTGCACAAGAACTCCCGCTGATCACCGCCACCTTGATGGACTACATCGACGGCACGGCCAACGACGATCCCGAGCAGGTGCGCCGCGCCTTCCATCCGGACTTCAACCTGTACACCGTGAACGATGCGGACAGCTTGGTGGTGCGCTCCGGTGCCAAGTACATCAATGGCATCAAGGTGGGCGAGAAGAACAACCGCCAGGGAAGGATCATCTCCATCGACGTGGAAGGCAACGCCGCCATGGCGAAGGCGGAGATCGCGGTGCCGGGTTGGCGGATCTTCACCGACTACTTCCTGCTCCTGAAGTACGAAGGCGCGTGGAGGATCGTTCAGAAGAGCTACAGTTGGCGGGGGTGGCCGAAGGAGGAGAAGTGATCACTCAAGGCCGGTAGCTCGACCATTCCAGTTTCAGGTGGGTTGGGCTCGTCCACTGCGATCCCAATGGAGGCAGCATTATTCGTGGTGTACGCGTCTTCTTGTCAAAACCACCACGTCATGCGCACCCCGATGGCCATCCTCGTGCTCCTGCCCACGCTTGTAGGCGCACAGGTCGATTACTTCGCCAACGACCCCGTATGGCGGGTAAGGTCGGAATGCAACCTTCAAGGCGGGATCGGTCTACCATGCATCAGTACGGATGATCATCAGTACATGCTTGCAGGGGACACGGTCATCCAGGGCAACATCTATAAGCGCACATTGCGGTCAGGAAGTACTTCAGGTGTTTGGCAAGGACCTTTGCCCGCATCACCCGATTGCATCAACTACTTAACGTACGGCCCGGAACTCAGCACGCCCATCCGGCAAGAAGGGCGGGCACTCTATGTCTGGAACGGCGATGCGGACGAGTTGCTGTTCGACTTCGACCTGGAAGTGGGCGATATGCTTCCGACCTCGTTCAACAACTACGATGAGAGCATGGAAGTGACGGACCTGGACAGCATCCAGTTGAATGGCGAATGGCGTCGTGTATTCACGGTCAGTGGTACCGCATCGCATACGATCGTTGAGGGGGTCGGATCCGATCGAGGCCTCTTCGAGCCGATCGGCGGCATCTTGGAGTGCAGCCACGACTTGGAGTGCTACAGCCTCAACGGCGAGTCTGTGTACCCTGGACCGGAGTGCAACATCATCATGGCGATCGCGGGATCCGAGGAACCACGCATCGACATCCGTTTCGATGCGAGCAGTGCGTTGCTAACCGTGGTGATGCCCGGCGGCTCAGTGGCCATGCCAGTTGATGTGCTGGACGTGAATGGGCGCCTGTGCCTTCAAACGCGGCTCAATGCCACGGGAGGTCAGATCGATCTTGCTTCACTCGCCAGCGGAACGTACATGGTGCGGATCGGCGAGCGCACGGAGCGTTTGGTGGTGGCTCGTTACTGAGGCGCGAGCCTAAGAACCGACGCATTGCGGGGCACCGTGGTCGATGCTTGATCGGTCCTTCCATCATGGTGATCGACCTTTCAACGAAGATGCTGTGCGCTCATGAAGGAGTGCATCTAGCTTCGTGCACCATTCCACCTCCCCATGCAGTGTATCCTCGGCGCCAACGGAACCATCGGCCGCGAACTCTCCCAGCTTCTCCCGAAGTACACCAACGCCATCCGGCAGGTCGGTCGCAACCCACGCAAGGTGAATGCCAGCGATGAGACGGTCACCGCCGACCTGCTCGATGCGCAAGCCGTGGCCAAGGCCGTGCAAGGCTGCGACGTGGCCTACCTCGTGGCTGGCCTGAAGTACGACACCAAGGTCTGGCAGGAGCAATGGCCCAAGGTGATGCGCCACACCATCGACGCCTGCAAGCGCCACGGCACCAAGCTCGTCTTTTTCGACAACGTCTATGCGTACGGGAAGGTCGACGGCCCCATGACCGAGGACACGCCTTACGCGCCGTGTAGCAAGAAGGGCGAAGTACGCGCCCGCATCGCCACCACCTTGATGGACGAGGTGAAGCGCGGTGAACTCCAAGCCATGATCGTGCGCGCAGCTGATTTCTACGGACCGGGCGCCACACTCAGCCTCACGCATTCCACCGTCACCGAGCGCTTGAAGGCCGGCAAGACCCCGCAATGGGTGGGCAACGCCAAGGCCACGCACACCTTCACCTACACGCCCGATGCCGGTCGCAGCGTGGCCGTACTCGGCAACACCGCTAGCGCCTACGGCCAGGTGTGGCACGCTCTCACCAGCAAGGAGGCCATGTGCGGCGAGGCCTATGTGCGCCTGGCCTGCGAACTCGCCTGCAAGCCCTACGGCATCCAGGTGGCGCCCCGTTGGATGCTCGGGATCATGGGCCTCTTCGTACCCGTGCTGCGTGAGAACATGGAAATGATGTACCAGTTCGAGCACGACTACCGCTTCGACAGTAGCAAATTCGAACGGGCCTTCCAGCTAAGCGCAACGTCGTACAGGGAAGGGATCTCGGCGGCGTTGAAGGGGTGAGGAAGTACCTCGGTGCCATTCACAGAGATGGTCCATTGAAGGGGCGGAAGTAGAGCGAGCACCGTTCCGGATCAGATCAAGCACGCGAACTTGATACCCAACTCTTCGATCATCTTGAAGTCATCAATGCAACGCACTCCCATAGCATCACAAACGTCTGGGATCTTGACCTTCTTATTGTGTGCAGCTGTAGACTTCGATTCTTTGGACACCACACAGGCGTTCTCGACCATGGCGTGAGCGATCAACCACGGGTCGGCCAGTGATCGTTGTTTCGTGTTATCCACGAGCAATTCATGCCGTTTGTCTTTCGCGAAGATCTCCTTCACCTTGATCCCGACCTCTTCGGTTACGTTCCGAACCTTGATGCGACTTTTCTTCAACCACTTCGAAAGGTCGTCGTCTGTGCGATGGATCTCCTCAGCGACCCAACTCGGAACAAATAACTGGCCTTGCGCACCGAGCCCGTCAAGAACATCCCAATAGGTTGGGCAGACGTTCGGCGAATAGTAGCTCTCCCACGCTTTGATGAGCACATTCGCGTCGAGGCAGTAGATAGTCGACTGCAAGCTCATTGGTACATGATGGCCTCGAACTTCGAGAAGTTGTTCACCGGCGTGTTCAGCAAGCTGCTGGCCAGCGTGGGTTGGATCACGCCACCTCGAAAGGCATCCAGAACGATCTGCGTGAAGAGTCGCCCGTTCTTGTTCAATCGAAGCAGGTAGGGATTGGGGCCGCCCTTGGACCGCTCCTTCACCTTGTTCTTCTCAGCCAGTGCGCGCATATACTCCTTGAACTCCCTGTCCAAGGTCGCCTTCATGGAATGATAGCCCGTATCCGTAACGAGCCCGCGACCATGGGCACGTACAAGCAAGGCCCACGAACTCACACCATATCGCTCAGCGATCTGAGTGATGGAACTTGAATGGTTGAATTGAGAAGCGTTCAAAGACGCCATCACGCGATCCGGCATCAGCGCATAGGCAGCGACCATATTGCAGAAGCGCTCTATGGGGTTGGTGTTCGCAGCTTGCGTCGTTCCTGGCTCGATGTCGCTGGAGATACCTGTGGCAGCGATCCAGATATGCGCCAACTCGTGCACGAGCGTGAATAGCTGTGCCTTGTCCCAATCCTCCGTGTTGATGAAGACGAATGGTGCGTGCGGGTCAGCGATGGCGAAACCTTGGAACTCGTCGCTGTCCAGTTTCAACCGTGAGTGGATGAAGCTCGTGCGTGAAATGAAGATACCCACGGCTTCCGCCTTGGTCATCCACTCGCGGATGGGTTCCCGTTCCGTATAGGCTTCCGGATCGATGCCCAGCGTGCGAAGGATGTCCTGCGCAACGGCGCTGGGTTCATCGTTCACCGTGAAGCGGCCGACGAACGGCAGGACGGGTTCTTCGTTCTCGCGTTGCAGTTCGCTGATCCAGCTATGCTTCTGACGGATGTCGCGAATAATGAACTCTGCTGAAGTGGTCAGCTCCTTGGAGCCGGTGCGGCGGAAGTCGTCAAGTGGGGTGAAGTCATACGGAACATCGGGCAGGAACAACATGGCGAACGGTCTACGGTAACCCTTCGCCAGGGCCTCGGCCTGCTTGATCGTGGGCTGCTCGGTCCCATCCTCCCATTTGGCCAGGCGCTCCGGTGTAAGCCCCGTGACTTTCTTAGCCGCCTGCTCAGGAGTAAGTCGTGCGGTTTCACGCGCCCACTTCAGGACCTTGGGAGTTATATAGGCCTTCTCTGCCACTGTATCAGGTGCAAGGTGCGTAGCGAGGGAAGTAGATCGACGGTTTTCCTGTCGAGGTTATCGACAGCAAGGTATGATCACTCTCCGATAGAGCAACTCACCACCTTGTACTCCGGGCACATCGCCAGTGAGTCGCTCATGCTGCTGGTGAGGTGGTTGAGCATCATTTGTGGGAAATGGAAGTTGCTGCCGTACTACTCTCAAGCGATCAACTAAACCGTTGATCCAGCTCAGCGGCTCTACTCTCAAGGAATGCGCCCAGAAGCTGTTTCACTTCGGCCGCGCTCTGGATCTCAATATCTGAATAGTGCTGGGGCTCCAACTTCTCCTTAAAGCCAGTGATGGTCAGCTTGCGTACAATCCTTGGTCTTGTGTAGCCAAGAACAAAGCTCTGTCGCTTACTGTCGCCGGCACCGCCGATATAGAAAATCCTGCCCGAGCGGTCAGTGATCTCGAAACCAGGTGCGTACTGCACCTCCTTTGATCGAGACTCCATAGCGGTCAATGGACTATTCCAATCGTATTGGCCAAACAGCTCTAATACTGCCTTTGGTTCGATAGGTCCTCTCTCAGCTATCTCAGAACTGAACGGGTCGTATTCACGCCAAGTCCAACTCATAGCTTCTATGCCTTGATCGCCACCTCACCAGCACTGCGCATATGCGTCTTCCTCGCCTTCCTGATCCTACAGCTCACCACCTTGTACTCCGGGCACATCGCCAGTGAATCGCTCACGCTGCTGGTGATGATGTTGAGCATGATCTCCGGGAAGTGGAAGGTGCTGCTGAGGATGCCGGGCTTCACCTCATCGGTGATGCGCGCCTTGATGTCCACCTTGCCGCGCGGGCTTTCCACGCAGACCATGTCGCCGTCAAGGATGCCGTTCTGTTGCGCGTCGGCGGGGTTGATCATCAGCACGTCTTCGGTGAGGATCTCGCCGTTGCCCGTGCGTCGCGTCATGGTGCCGCAGTTGTAGTGCTCCAGCTCGCGGTTGGTGGTGATGATGTAGGGGTAGTCCTTCTCGTTGGTGCGCACCTCCGGGCTCTTCTCCCAGTTGTTGAAGATGAACTTGCCCAACCCGCGCTTGAAGGTGTCGGTGTGGAGGATCTGCGTGTCGGTGCCGTCCTCCGCCACGGGCCATTGTTTGCCGTTGGTGCCGAGCTCCTCCCACTTCACACCTTTGAAGAAGGGCACGATGCCGCTGATCTCGCGCAGTACCCACTCGGGGTGGTAGGTGGTCTTCTCGTTGCCGCTCTTCCTGCCGGTCTTCTGCGCGTACCGCTCCATGATATCGCAGGTGATCTGGCCGTCGCTCTTGGTGCCGGGGATGGGTTCCACGGCGGCGTTCACGCGCTGGATGCGGCGCTCGCCGTTGGTGAAGGTGCCGCTCTTCTCCAGGAAGCTGGCGGCGGGCAAGACCACGTGGGCCATCTTGGCCGTCTCCGTCATGAAGAGCTCCTGCACCACGAAGAGCTCGAGCTCGCCGAGGGCCTTGCGCACATGCAAGGTGTTGGGGTCCGTTTGGCCCATGTCCTCGCCGGCCACCCAGAACGCTTTCAGGGTGCCATCGAGCATGGCATCGTACATCTGCGGGATCTTCTTGCCGGCCACGTGCGGTAGCTCCACGCCGTAGAAGTTCTCGTACAGGCTGATGTTCGCGGGTTCGTCCACCGCGAAGTAGCCGGCGCCTTGGTGCGGCTGGCAGCCCATGTCGGCCGCGCCCTGCACGTTGTTCTGTCCACGCAGCGGGTTCACGCCCACGCCGCGGCGACCGATGTTGCCGGTCATCATCGCCAGGTCGGCGATCTGCATCACCGTGAAGGTGCCCTGGTAGTGCTCGGTGACGCCCAGACCGTGGAAGCTCATCGCGGCGGGACTGGTCGCGTAGGCTTTGGCGGCTTCGCGCACCAGGTTGCGGTCCACGCCGGTCTCGCGCTCCATGGCAGCGATGTCCACGCCGAGCACTTCCTGCTTGAAGTCCTCCCAGCCTTCGGTGCGCGTGTCAATGAACTCCTTCTTCACCCAGCCCTCCTTCACGATGTAGTGCATCATCATGTTGAGCAGGGCGACGTTGGTGCCCGGCTTCAACTGCAGGTGGTACTTCGCATAGCGGGCCAGCTCGGTGCGGCGTGGGTCGATCACGATGAGGGTCTTCCCCTTCATGATCTGCTGCTTGATCTTGGCGCCGGTGACGGGGTGCGCATCAGTGGGGTTCGCGCCGATCACCATGATGGTGTGGGTGTCCTTCAGGTCGTCGATGCTGTTCGTCGCCGCGCCGGTGCCAAAAGTCTTCTGCATGCCGAGTGCCGTGGGGCTGTGGCACACACGCGCGCACGCATCGATGTTGTTGGTGCCCACCTGAACGCGGAAGAATTTCTGCATGAGGTAGTTCTCCTCGTTGGGGCAGCGCGCGCTGCTCACGCCGCCGAGCGCGTCGGGGCCGTGCTTCTCGCGGATGCGGATGAAACCGTCCACGATGAAGTCGTAGGCCTCGTCCCAGCTCACCTCCTCGAACACGCCGTTGCGCTTGATCAGCGGTGAACGCAGCCGCTCGGGGTGATCGTAGAACTTGAAGGCGTATCGGCCCTTGAGGCAGGTGTGCCCCTGGTTCGCCTCCGCATCGTAGGGCGCGGTGATGCCGGCGATCTTGCCGTCCTTCACCTTCACCTCCAGGTTGCAGCCCACGCCGCAATAGGTGCACACGGTGCGCGCCACACTGTCGGGCTTGGTCTCCTTGGCGCGGAACACATCGGTGATCGCGCTAGTGGGGCAGGCCTGCGCACAGGCGCCGCAGCTCACGCAATCGCTGTCCTTGAAACTCTCGCCGGTGCCTTTCGCGATCCAGCTGTTGAAGCCGCGACCGGCCATGGTGAGCACCATTTCGCCCTGTACCTCATCGCAGGCACGCACGCAGCGGTAGCAGTTGATGCAGCTGCTGAGGTCACTGACCATGTACGGGTGCGTGGTGTCCTTGGCGAAGGCGGCATCGGGTCCGGCGGCATCGAACGGCAATGCGCCCTTGGGGTAACGCACGCTATCGATGTCGAAGCCCACCTGTTGCACCACGTTGTAGAGTTCGTTCGCTCCGTGGTCCTCGGTCTTGAGCTTTTCGGTGTCGTAATTGGTGAGCACCAGCTCCACGATGTTCTTGCGCAGGCGCTCCATGCGCGGGCTGTTCACCGTGATGTACTGCCCTTTGGCGATCGGTGTGTGGCAGCTCGCCATCACCTTGCTCGGTCCGTCCTCCTGTAACGCCACCTCCACGGAACACACGCGGCAACTTCCGAAAGGCTCCAGGTTGGGCGCATCACACAGCGTGGGCACCGGGTTGGGACCTTTGTGCCGCTTGAGGAAGGCGAGCATCGTTTCCCCCTTGTTGATCGGGTAGGCGACGCCATCGATGAAAGCGACGTCGACCTCGGTTGCCACCGCGTTGCTCGAGGAAGGAGCGCTGGTGCTGCGGGCATCTGGTGCGGTGGAAGGTCCGGCCGGCGAACCGGTGGTTTTGGCTTGTGGCTGGAAGCTCATGGCGCTGACGCCAACCCTGCTGAGAGCGCAGGGAGCGTGGTACGAATATAGTGGTAGAGCTGGCGTCGGTGGTGACACGGTACGCTGCTCATGAAAAGCCGGAACCCCGCCAAGGTGGCGGGGTTCCGGTTGGGTCAGCGTACCGGTCAGCGGGTGAGCACCAAGGGCATCACACGTCGTTCTCCGTTGCGCTGGGCGATGAGGTAGTAGGTGCCGTTATCCATTCCATCGAGGTTGATGGCAAGCGGGTTGCTAATGAATCTTGTCAGGGCACTCCAAACCTCACGACCAGAGGCGTCGTAGACTTGTAGGTCGATGTCCCCAAGGGCCCCACCGACCGGTCTCAGGTGGAAGAGTCCGTTGGATGGATTGGGTTGAACGGTGAACCAAACAAGGTCGGTGTTATCTTCCAAGCTGTTCGGATCCAGCACGGTCACCGAGGTGCATCCATCGACGACGCAACCGTTCGCCGTTACGGAAACGCAGGCCTCAGCTGCCCCGATCGTGCTGCCGACCTGTGCTTCGAGCACGAAGGTGCCGGTGTTGGTACTGGTCCAGTCAGCCGGCATGGTCCACTGGTAGTTGGTGGCGCCTGCCAACGGTGCAATGAATATGGTGACGGTGCTGCCCGCGTCCGCTGCGAGGGGTGCGGTGATGGTGCCCACGCTGAGCGGTGTTCCCGAGCAGGTGCAGTCCGCTCCGAATACATCGTTCGTGGTGCAAGGGTCCCCATCGTTGCAGGCTGTGCCAGGCAGGACCGCTCCGCCGGCTGTTCCCGCGCAATCCAATGGAAGGCCGGCGCAAATGCAGTTCGCATTGTAGATGTCATCGCCGGTGTCCGGGTCGCCATCATCGCAAGCCGTGCCCGGTTGGGCCGGACCACCAGCAACACCTTCGCAATCCAAAGCGAGTGTACCCGCGCAAACACAATTCAGGTTGAAGATATCGTTCGTGGTGTTCGGATCGCCGTCATCGCAACCGCTACCGGGCAACGTGAGCCCGCCGGGAACACCTTCACAATCAATGGGCAGACCTGAACACTGACAGCTCGAGTTCCACAGGTCATTGCCGGTGGTCTCGTCACCATCATCGCAAGGTGCGCCAGGTAGGTTAAAGCCTCCGGGAATTCCAGTGCAATCCAGCGTCTGCCCCACGCATTGGCAGTTGACGCTCCAGGTATCATTACCCGTGTTGGGGTTCCCATCGTTGCACGGTGTTCCAGGCTGCGCAGCGCCACCGGGCACACCAGCGCAGTCGTTCACAAGCTCTCCAACGCACGAGCAGTTCGCATTGAACACATCGTTGGTGGTCTGTGGGTTGCCATCGTTGCACGGTGTGCCAGGCAACAAACTTCCACCGGGTGTTCCTGCGCAATCGAAGGGCAGGCCCGCGCACACGCAATTGGCACCGAAGGTGTCTCCGCCTGTGGAGGGATCGTTGTCATCGCATGGTGTCCCTGGCTGTGCCGCTCCGCCGGGAATGCCATTGCAGTCCAAGGAGAGGGTGCCTGCGCACTGGCAGTTACTGTCATAGGTGTCGTTCGCGCTAAGCGGATTGCCATCATTGCAGGCCGTGCCGGGCAAGGCATTCCCACCGGACACTCCAGCACAGTCGATGGGCAGGCCGATGCATTGGCAGTTGTTGTTCCAAGTGTCATTACCTGTTGAGGCCAGTCCATCATTGCAGGGCGTGCCAGGTAGGGCGCTTCCACCAGCAAGACCGGTGCAGTCGATCAGCTGGCCCACGCACTGGCAGTTGGCGTTGTACACGTCGCTCGCGGTGTTCGGGTCGCCATCGTCGCACGGTGTCCCAGGCACGGTTGAACCTCCCGCAACTCCGGCACAATCAACCGGAACACCTACGCACTGGCAATTGGCGTTCCAGGTATCGTTGCCGGTAGTGGCGTTATTGTCATTACAAGGAGTTCCTGGCAACGCCGTCCCATTGTTGATCCCCAGGCAATCCTGCGGTGTATTCGCATTGATCACGATGCCGTAGTCTTCGGTCTCACCATAATCGTAGGCTATGCAGGGGTCCAGGCTAGGCGGAGGTGGACCAGGAAGGTACGTGGTGCGCACCCGCATCAACGTGTTGCCCAGGACAGCGTCGGCAGGGACAGTGAACGGCAGATCAGTGGTCTCATAGGGCGAATTGGTATCGAAGGAACCGATCAGTTCATCCGGATCGAAGGAGCCGTTCTGGTCGAAGTCGATCCACGCTGAAAGGACGTTGACGGAGAATTCGCCGGAAGTGATCGAAGCCATGTACTGCCCATTCCTTGAAAGTGTGGAGGAGAACTGCGTGCTGTAGTTGGTGTAGGCTGACCCTCCGATGGAGCCCGTGCCGGTATTGTTGATGGAGCCCAGTTGCACCCCATCGACGAAATCCCCTTCGATAGTGCCCAAGCCGTTGGATGTTTCGCAGATGCTGCCGATGTTGCCAGCCCCATAGAATGCTGAAACGGAGACGAAGGATCGGATGTAGGGTGCATACTCCTCTTCACAAAGCGCGTAGAGGTAGAGGTTGATGTTGGAGAAGTCGAGCACGCCGGCATTGGGCTGTGTCAGGGAGAGGGTGCTGTTGAGGCATTGGCCCGCCGTCAGTTCCAGCATGATGCCATTGTCGTTCGAGTTCAGTGTGTTTCCGAAAGCCTGTAGGATGGCACCCTGCGCATTCGTGGCAGCACTGAAGCGCAGGTAGTAGGTCCTCGTGATATCGCTGTTATTGCAAACGATCAACGGGAAGTTCACTGCGCTCCCGATGGGCGCTTGGATCACTGTCATGCTGGTATTTCCGGGAGAGCCTACGGACAAGCTGGGTTGGTCCAGTTGGAAGCCACCTTCATACCGGCAACTGGTACGAGAGCTAGCGGAGTCCAGCACGAACACATTACTACCGAACACCCCGTCCTTGCGAACCTCCACAGTGAAATTGTCGAACACATCACTGTCCACGAGCGTATAGGCCAAGGTATTGGTCGACTCGTTGGAGCCCGTTTCCCCGTTCCCATATTCGTTCTTCATCTTGATGGAGCCACCGGCACTTACTCCCGATCCGCCCACCTCCAGTCCGAACTCAGCGGTCAACCCTTGTTCGAGTATGGCGTTGTATTGGATCGAGGTGGTTTCGGATGTTGTTTGTGTCTCGGAATACTGGAAGGAAAGATCACCACCGTTGAAGGAACGGGTCTGGGTAAGTGGGGCGTTGGCCTTGATCGTGGCGTTCAACGCGATGGCCTGCTGCCAAACGGATAGTTGCTCTACGGCCAACTTGTATTCCGGGGATCCTGGGACCATGCCAGCGATATCCTGTTGAACACCGGGAATGACCGTGCCGATGATGTAGCTCTCACTCCAGTTTTGAGAAAGGAGTCGCTGCACGGGTGAAGAAGCGAAATTGGCCGATCTGGTCACCGTGCCGCAGGTGGGGCGTTCGATGATCGTGCGCATTCCGTACGCATAGCGGTTGGCACTGACAATGAACACATCGTCCGGCGTACCACTATTGGCCGTGGTGTAGGTCGAGGTGGACTGCAGGCATGTTCTGTATTCGAATTCGGACGTTTCAGACCGGCTTGCACTGAGGCTCACACCCAGCTCGCCATAAAGTTCGAACTCGGTAGTCACGAACAGCCCTGCTTCACCGGCCACGCCGAGCTTGGCCTTGGCCCAGTACCCCTCCTCGGAGGACGTGCTCACCGAATGCGATTGGCCGAAGCAGGTGTTCGTGCTCGAGGTTATACTGCTGAAGCTGCCACCGCCGGGAGGGTCGCGCAAGATGTACAATGGCAGCAATGGTGTATTGTAGTAGCCGAGAACGTCGGTGTATGCTTCGCCCACCATGATCGCCCCGAACCGGATGTCCATGACGGGAGCGGGAGAGCCCACCCTGTTGAACCGCAAGGTGAATCTGCGCTCACCGTTGGTGCTGAAGGCGGAGCCCGATCGGTGGGTGATCAAGTACCTGTATTCCGCTGGATTGGTGCCGATCACCGGGGTTTGGAGGTATACGACATCGCAACTGGAGCAGAATTGATCGTCAATGAAGACCGATACTCCGTTCAACGGTTGCATCGGATCGGCATACTGCACGACAGCCCGAACCTCAAAGGATTGTGGTCCGTTGCCTGCGGGCAGGCTGAAGTAGTTGTTCGGGAAGACACCCAAGCCCAGTGGATAGTTAGGAGCGACCACCTGGCACCTTTTGCTATCCGTACACCAAGGCGTTGGGTTGGTCATGATCCTGAAGTCGGTCACGGTGATGCCGCTGACCGAATTGAACTCATCGCCTTCTTGGGATCCTTGGGCCGAGGCCACCTGCGCGCCACTTACCAAGAGAAAGGCAAGGCCTAGGCTGCGTAATGTTCGAATGTTCATGGTCGATCGATGTTGGGGTAGGAGAGTCGCATGTTCACGGTCGCAAAGCACCATTGATCATCACCGCGCATCAATCCTTGGATCCACTCATCACCATGGCTACATCCACTCATTCCGCTCCGAAGTGATGCACGTTGGGCGGCAGCCGGTATCTTGCGGTATGCGACCGATCGCCGTGCTTCTGACCCTGCTGCTGGGCATGGTCCATAGCGGGTCGTTCGCGCAGGTCCATCCCTCTGAAGCCTCGGCCGATCGCCTGCTTTTCACGGCACGCCACTTCGGGGTGACGGACGGCCTTCCGCACCGCCACATCACGTCCATCACCCAGGACCAGCGCGGCTTCATCTGGGCAGCCACGCCACAAGGCCTCGCCCGCTTCGATGGCTACGGCTTCCGCAACTTCACCATGGCCGATGGCCTGGCCAGCAATGCTGTGCGGAAGGTGGCCTGCGATGGCAACGGCGAATTGTGGGTGCTGCACGACAATGGCTCGCTGGATATCATCGATGCGCGTTCCATTCGGGTCAGGAACGTCCATGATCGGTTCGAAGGGGTGGAACCTCAACTCGGAACAGGCCCTGTCCTGGATCTCATCAGCAATAGGGAAGGTGTCATCGTGTTCGCCCAAGAGAAGTATTTGATCCGGTACGGCGATCCTGGCCATCCATTCCAAACGGTAGCCATCGAATGCCCTGGTGCGATCCTCTTATCGAGGTTGACCGATGGTGGTGATCTGTGGTACAACTGTGGATCCGTGCCGGACGCCGAATGGCCCGTGGATCTGGTATCGCAGCGCTTTACAGCACCGGACGGGTCAGCCTCACCCAAAGAGTTGGTGCGGATCCGTGACAGAAATGGCGTGGTCACGAATCCTGGTCGGGATCACTCCGGCTGGAAGCCGACAGGGATGGGAGGCACCTATGTCGTCGATAGTCAATGCGGCCCGGCATTATCGGGATGGATACGCCCCCTTGGTGTGACCATCGAACCCTCACCGCCCAGCCCGGGCATGGTCGTGCAGTTGGAGGGTCATGGGAGCGTTCGCATGCCTTTGTCAGATGATATCTGGCTCATCAACACCAAGGTGCGGCGGATGCGCGACGGCGATAACCCGTTCACATCGCCCGTGCTGTTCGACCTCGTCAAGGTCTTTCCCGAGGTCGCTTATTATGTGAGGGATGTGTTGCGCGACCGTTCCGGTACGATCTGGATCGCGGGGGAGTTCGGTCTCTTTCAGCTCGGCATGCGGCCCGAGCTGTTCCAACGTTATCTACACATGCCCAAAAGTGCCCTGCACGATGGATTCAGGATACGGGGCATGGTGGAGAACCAGGGCCGGTTGCACGTGAACACCGAGACACAGGGTTATTGGATACTCGATGCCGCGACCGGAGGAGTGCTTCGTTCCGATACCACGCCTGCGGTCAGGCAGATGATGGTGTCCGATGGCGCCGGTGGTCTATGGCGAGGCCTCCGGAACAAGGTGGCACATGAAGATGTCTCGGGCCGGGTGGACCGCGTGGTCCTCTCCGCGTCGAACGAAGCATATGCGTGCTGGAGCGCAGCGCCGCTCACCGGTGGGCGCTTGCTCCTTGGGTCTGAGAAGGGACTTCGGCTGACGGAGCCGGGCAGCGATACATCGCGCACGCTGGCCACGGGCTCGGACGCGCTCGACAACGCATGGGTGTGGCATCTGGCGTTGGACCCTCTGGATGGCGTGTTCGCCTGCACCGCCGCAGGTCTCTTCAGGCTGGATGCGAACGGCCACTTCCTGGAGCGCTGGTGGCCCGGCGCTTCCCGGACTACGGATGCCGGGCATTTCCTGCCCGCCGATGATATCCGTTATCTATACGCTGACAGCATCGGTACGTTCTGGCTCGCCACCGCCACACAGGGTCTGATCCGCTGGGACCGCGAGAAGGGAGAGGTACGTAGGATCGGACAGCGCGAAGGCATGCCGGTAGCGAGCATCCATGCCATCTACCCGGATGATCTGGGCCACCTCTGGATGCCGACGGACAACGGCCTTGTTCGCTATCATCCGATCACGGATCAGGTGAAGATCTTCACCACGGCCGATGGTATCACCTCCAACGAGTTCAACCGCCTTGCTCATGCACGCGGTGCCGACGGTCGGTTCTATTTCGGTGGCATTGATGGTGTCACGGTGTTCCATCCCGCGGCCATGCAGGCCTCTCCCGCTGCTCCAATGGCGCCGCTGGTCCTTAAGGAGGTGTTCGTACAGCAGGACGACCGCAACGTTCCGGTGGACCGCACAACGCCATTGCTGGAAGGATCTCCGCTCATCCTGACGCCTGGGGACCGCTTTTTCACAGTGGACTTCGCGCTTTTGAGCTTCCAGGATCCGGCCCTCATCCGATACGCGTGGCGCATGGACGGCATTGATTCGGACTGGAACGTGCAGAGCGAACCCCACTTGCGCTTCACCTCGATGCCCTACGGTGATCACGTGCTCCGCATCAAGGCCCAGGACGCTGAGGGCCGATGGTCCGATGAGCTGAAGATCCCCATCACCATGATCAGACCTGTGTATTTCCGATGGTGGTTCATCATGGTGTTCGTGCTCTTGGTAGCCGGTGCCACGTACGCCGTGGTGCACTTCCGCGAACAGCAACTGCGCCGCATGATCCGCATGCGCGATCGCATCGCCACCGACCTGCACGATGAAGTGGGCAGCAACCTCAGCAGCATCGTGCTCTTCAGCACGGCCGTGAGCAAGCACACCGAAGCCTTGCCCGAATACGCCACCGGCATGTTGCAACGGATGAAGGAGAACAGCAAACGTGCCATGGAGAGCATGAACGACATCGTCTGGAGCGTGAACAGCGGGCATGATTCCATGGAAGACCTGCTGGACCGCATGCACGCCTATGCGGAACCGTTGTGCGAAGCCGCAGGGATCGGCCTGGAGTTCAACATCGACGCGGGCCCGCTCACGCGGAAGCTGGCCATGGAACAGCGCAAGAACCTTTACCTCATCTTCAAGGAAGCGGTAAGCAATGCCGTGCGCCATAGCCGTTGCGAAGGGATCAAGGTCGCCTTGCGCATGGTGAACGGGCGGATCGAACTCGTGGTGGAAGACGATGGCGTTGGCTTGCCGGAGGCGACGGCACGAGGCGTGTCCCTCGGTGGCAACGGCCTAGGCAACATGGTGCGAAGGGCAGGCGAGATCGGCGGCGAAGTACAGGTAATGGCCGGTGCGATGAAAGGCACGCGCGTGGTATTCGTATCCATCCCCGCAACGGAATGAGTGGATGTAGTGAGCATGCAAAGCGAAAGGCCTGCTGAACTTTGCGTCCTATGAAGAAGTCCCAGCCATGATCAAGATCGCCATCTTCGAGGACAATCGCGAACAGCGCGATGCGCTCAGTGCGGTGCTGAACGCGGCGGAAGAGCTCGGGGTGGTGGGCGCCTTCAATTCAGCGCACAAGGTGGTGGACGATGTCGGCTCCTGCTCGCCCGACCTGGTGTTGATGGACATCGATATGCCGGTGGTCGATGGCATCAAGGCGGTGGCCATCCTGCGCGCTCGGTTCCCCGATGATCTGCGCATCGTCATGCTCACCGTCATCGAGGACGACGATCGGATCTTCGCTGCCATTCGCGCAGGAGCCGATGGTTACTTCCTCAAGCAGACCGATCCCGACCGACTGATCCAAGGGATCAAAGAGGCGCTCGAAGGCGGTGCGCCCATGTCACCGAGCATCGCCCGTCGGGTGTTGCGCATGATGGAGGGCAAGCAGACACCCGCCACAAAGCCCGACGAGTTCCTCCTCACCCCGCGCGAACAGGAGATCCTGAGCCTGCTGGTGAAGGGATACACCTACAAGCGCATCGCAGCAGAACTGAACCTCTCCTACGCCACTGTGAACCGGCACGTGAGCAATGTCTACCTGAAGCTTCGGGTGCACAGCGTGAACGAAGCGGTCGCCCTAGCCGTGAGGAAAGGCCTGGCTTAGTTGGATCCAGCCGTTTCCGATCGCCGATTCACGAGAAGTGGGCGTCCAGCTCGTTCCGGAAATACATCAGGGCGTTCTTCACGCCCAGCGGCAAACCACCACCGAGGGCACACAAGCTGCCGATCTCCATCGTTTCGAGCAGGTCGTTGAAGAGCGCACGGTCGATCTTGACGTTCGCGGTGCGTGCGCGGTGCAGCAACTCCTCACCGCGCTTGCTGCCGATGCGGCAGGGGAAACATTTGCCGCAACTCTCCACGGCAGTGAATTCGAACAAGTGCTCGAGGTATTCGACCATCGGGAAGTCCTCAGGGATGCACAGCACGCTGGCGTGGCCGAGGAGGAAGCCTTCCTTTTGGAACGATTCGAAGTCGATGCTGAGCGCGTCGATCTTGTGTAGAGGCACGATCCCACCGAGCGGTCCGCCGATGTGCAACGCCTTCACTTTCTTCTTGAAGCCCTGGCCGAGTTCGTCGATCACGGTGCGCAGGGGAGTGCCGCATTCCACTTCGTACAAGCCGGGTCGGTTGAAGGCGCTATCCAGCGAAACGAGCTTGGTGCCGTTGGTCTTCTCGGTACCGATCCTGGTGTAGGCCACCCCACCGTTCGCGATCACCCAAGGCACACAGGCGAGCGTCTCTACGTTGTTCACCACGGTGGGCCGATTGAAGAGGCCTTGTTGTGCAGGGTAGGGAGGTCGTGTGCGCACTTCGCCACGCTTGCCTTCGATGCTGTTGAGCAGGGCGGTCTCTTCGCCGCACACATAAGCGCCTGCGGCCTTGATCACCTTGAAGCGGTAATTGAAGCCACTGCCCTTGATGTTCCTGCCGATCCAGCCCTTGGCCTCGATCTCGGCCACGGCCTGCTTCACGATCGCCACGGCCTCGGGGTACTCCGCGCGGATGTACAGCACACCGGTATCGGCGCCCACGCAGTAGCCGGCGATCATCATACCGAGAAGCACCAAGTGTGGCCGTTGTTCCAGCAGGTAACGATCGCTGAAGGCGGCGGGATCACCTTCGTCCGCATTGCAGACGATGTATTTGCGCGGAGTGCCATTGCCCGTGGTGTCCTCGGCGTTGCGGCAGGCTTCCAATTTGAAGCCCATGGGAAAACCGGCGCCCCCGCGTCCGCGGATGGTGGCGGTCTTGATCTCGTGGAGGATGTCGGCACTGTCGCTCTTCAGCACCCGCTCCCAAACGGCATAGAACGCATCCAACGCCGGCATCGGTGCGGTGAGGATGGGTTGCGCCAATGAGGTGCCGACATGGTGTTGGCCGCCTGCCGGTTCGACGCGATGCGTTGGCCCTGCAGCGGACTTGTCGATCACCTCATCCAACCGATCGATAGCGTCACCACTGTAGTTGCGCCCGCCTAAATGGAACGCGCTATTCTCGTGGCAACGCCCAAGGCAGCACATGTGCCCGATCTCCTCTTCCTTGAAATGCTTGTGTAGTTCATCGTGTACCCGACCTTGTGTGCCCGCAACAAGGCACGTGCTGCCGTTGCACACGTAGGCCTTCTTGCCGTGGTTCTCGCGTCGGAGAAAATCGTAGAACGAGGAAGTGCCATAGGCCACGGCTTCACCCACCAGCAGGGCATCGGCCACCTTTGTCAGTTGTGCGGTCGCTGGTGTGCCACCGTTCTGTTCAGCGGCCTGTTGCAGGCGATCCCACAAGGCGTCGTCGAGTTCCTTGCCGTCGCGGCCACTGAGCGATGAGATGTTCTTGGACATGGAGCACCAAGGTAAGAAGAGCGGGCGTGTGCAACCAGCTATCGAGCGGCTCGGAGCGGTCGATTCACGCGTTATCCGGGAACACCTGGATCTTCACCTCTTTCTCCACCATGTCGTTGAAGGTGCCCACGTAGCGCGTGGATCGCACGATGTGGTTGTCGATCCAGTGGTAGTTGCCACCGCGTGGTTTCCCGAACAGGATACCGTTGTACTTGAAGCCGTGCTTGTTCAGCCAGGCCTCGGTCACTTCGCGGTGCGCTTCGGTGCGCGAGGTGAAGAAGGTGATGATGTGGCCCTGATCGAACCACCGGTTACAGGTCTCCAGCGCATCGGGGAAGATGGCCGCATCCACCATGCGTTCCGGCTCCTCGTTGGGGATGTCCTCGCAGATCGTGCCGTCGATGTCGATCAGGTAATTCTTCTTCCCTTCGGGCAAGGCAGGACTGGCCTTCTTGCCGTCGATGTAGAGGTCGTGGAGGTCGGAGGACATGATGATGATGTGTCAAAGGTAGCCGCGCTCACTCCTCGCCCGGATCCACCTTCTTCTTGGGAACGTCCTTGCGCTTCTTGTTCGGCACCACCTTCGGCCGGAAACGTCCATCCAACGCACCGGCTTCTTTCTGTGCCTGTCGTTTCGCCGCTCGCTCGATGGCGTCGAGCTCCTTTTTCGTGATGACCTTCTTCTTCGCCATGGGATCACTGTTCATCGGCCCGTTGCAACGCGGCGGCGCGCATGGCCTGTGCGCGTTCCTTGCCGAGATAACGTTCCACCCCGGCATGTGCCAGGTACACCAGTGGCGTGCTCACAATGGCCACGACCAACTTGTACATGTAGGCCGTGAACACCAGTGCCGTCGCCAACGGGAAGCTCATGTCGCGCAGCACCCAGAAGGCGAGATACGTTACCACCACACTATCGATCAACTGGCTGATGATGGTGCTACCCGTGGCGCGGAGCCAGATGCGCTTATCGCCGGTGATGCGTTTGATCCGCCGGAACACGAAAGCATCCACCAGTTGGCCGATCACGAATGCGGTGAGCGAACCGAGTATTATGTTCATGCTCTGTCCGAAGATGTTCGTGAATGCCGCTTGCATATCGGGTACACCGGAAGCGGTGCCACTGCCGATCCACCATCCCAGATCGGGCGGCATGTGAATGGCGAAGTACATCACCGCGAACGCAAAGACGATGAGCGCCGTCGTGAGCAAGGTGAGGAAGCGCACGCCACGCACGCCGTAGTAATCGTTGATCACATCGGTCATGATGAAGACGATGGGCCAAGGCAACACACCCACGCTGAGCACGAACGAAAGGTGCTCCTGGCCGAGCAGTGCGAAGTCCGCTTTCGTCAGTCCTAGCGCGGTCTCCAGTTGAAAGAGCTTCACGCCGATCATCTCAGCGATCAACGCGTTGGCCACGAATAAACCGCCAAGGATCATGAACAGGCGTGTGGCCTTGTCGGCGAGGATGGAGTGGCTCATGCAGTTGCGGAGATCTGTAGCATGAAGAGCACATAGAGTCCCGCGAATAGCCAGCCTTCCCACCTTGAAATGCGCTTATCCAGGGTGATCAGGTAGAAGAACAACCCAGCACCGAGCATCACCGGCATGGAGAAGGCTACCAGGCTTACCGGAACGTCCACCTCGCCGAAAGCGGATGCCGCGGATGGGATCACCAACGTATTGAAGATGCAAGAGCCCAGCACATTCCCCACGGCCATTTCAGCCTTTCCTTTCCGAATGGCGGATACGTTCACCGCGAGTTCAGGAAGCGTGGTACCCAGTGAAAGCACCGTTAAGGCGATCAACGAAGGAGCTAGTCCCAGTTGCTCGGCGATGCTGGTGATGGAGCTTACCGTGAGGTCCGCACCGAAATAGATCCCCAAGCCGGCCAACAGCAATACCATGATGTGCTTGACCGGTCGTTCGGCTTTCGATCCAGCATCGGAAGGAGGCACTTCATCGGCGCCATGTTTGATCAGGTAGATGCTGTAAACCACGAAGAGCACTGGGCCGATGATGGCTTCCGCCCACGTGATGGTGCCATCGTGCGCCACCAGCCAGAAGAACGCGAATGCGCCCAGCAGGTAATGGAGGTCGATCAGGATGTACTTACTACCCAAGCGGATCTCCGGCCGGGCCATCACCGCTACGATACCGGTGATCAATAGGAGGTTGGAAATGCTCGACCCCATGATGTTGCCGGGCACGATCTCCGAAGCTCCCGCGCGGACGGATAGGATGGCGGAAACGAGCTCCGGTAGTGATGTGCCGATACCCACGATGAACACCCCGATCACGAAGGGTGAAAGCTTCAGCCAACGACCGATACCCTCTGCTGCATTGGTGAAGAAGTTCGCCGAGACCAACAGGATGCCCAAGGCGGACACGAAGAGAAGTGCGGTCATCAGCATGATGCAGCAGGTTGTATGGCCTGTATATGATCACCCACGCGGATCGTGCCGTGCACAGGCCCCATCGCGTTCATGCCGAATAGGACCTTCGCGCCTCGGCTGCGGTACGTGGCCATGGTGCGCAGCGGTTCCTTCGTACGTTCACCACTCTGCTGGTCGGTGGTCACGATCAGGCATCGGCCACAGGGCTTCACGAGTTGGAAGGTCAACTCACCCACATGCATCTCCGTCCATCCATCCTCTTGGTAAGCCACCCCGCCAGAAACCACCAGATTCGGCCGGAACCGATCCATGGGCACCGGTTGATCCAACCGCGAATTCAGGTCGTCCAGCGAAGCTTGTGAAAGCACGAGGTAAGGGAATCCGTCGCTCAGCGAGGTGATGCCTTTGGCGTAGCGGCCATCGGTGTGGCGTTTGGTCCGATCGGGCATGTACACGAGCTCCACGGAAGCACCGAGACGTTCGGAGAACCACTTGCTCCAAGGCTCTTCGCCGCGGATGGTGCGGACGCGGTCGCTCCAGATGCCGCACATCCGTTCCTCACCGGCAGCCATCCTCCAAGGGAGGTCGAGCGTTCCGCCGTCCCGTCTATCGGTCACGCGGAAGCCGTTCCCGTATACACTGGTATGCAAACAGGCCATCGCCGCGTGTTCGCGCTGCGTGAGGAAGTTCCCTTCCAGATCAACGAGCATCCAACGTCGGTCGTGCTCCAGCCC